>Ga0257113_1000243_pt1 | contig 17407 bp, 20 predicted proteins | sample LP_taG_4_FD_191568 | JGI IMG/M metagenome (GOLD analysis project Ga0257113, IMG submission 191568) | Marine microbial communities from Northeast Subartic Pacific Ocean, Canada - LP_J_2015_P26_2000m | ecosystem: Environmental > Aquatic > Marine > Oceanic | place: Canada: Northeast Subartic... | reverse complement strand
TACCTGCCATTTGCAAAGGCATGAAGGAAAGGATTTTACCATTATTTACTACTATCATACCTCCTTGTGTTTTGGCAAGATGATTAGCGGCTATTGTCATGTCTTTCTCATTTGAACCTATTACAATCATATCATTCTCGTGAAAACTCCAAGTGGATGCGAATGCACCTATTTCAGCACCAAAATTCTTTAAGAATGCCACAGTATGCTTTGCTGAGCCTGATATCCTATCAAAAGCAGCAACCTTCCATACATCTTTGTCATGAGATGCCAAAACATTTCCATTATAAACAGATAAAGATTCACTACCCTTCTCTGTGACTATCTCTGTTTTCATATCAATCACATTAACATTAACTGAATCAGATTTACTCCTGACTAGGAAATCATTCTCTGTAATTTTTTTTAATTTTATAGTTTTTGTCATCCATTTTGGTATGGTGTGTTTTTTTATTTTTGAAACAATACTACCATTAGATACTACTAATCGGCCTCCGATGAAAACTTTGTTAGGTTTCAGCTTATTCAGATCATCAAAAACTAAAATATCTGCTAGCTTACCCGGTGCTATTCCCCCTAAATCTTTGCCCATATTATAATAATCAAAACAGTTTTTTGATGCCATAGATATTGCATCAACCTGATTAAGACCTGCCTTTACTGATTCTCTAATACAGTGATCAATATGACCAAATTTTGTTAGATCAATAGGATCTAAGCCGTCTGAACAAAACATCAATCTGTCCGTATAAACTTTATTTGTATGAACAAATTTTATGATCTCAGTAAGATCTCTGCGAATTGATCCTTCCCTAATCATGATCCACATTCCCAATCGCAATCGTTCTAAAACCTGCTCAAAGTTAGTCGGTTCATGACATGATAAAATTCCAGATGAGACGTAAGCATTTAGTTTCTTATCAGCCAAGCCCGCAGTATGTCCATTTATCACCAAATTCCTTTCAAGCATTGCTGATAATGTTTTCATTGTTTTAGGATCACGTTGTGTTACCTTAGTCCATGAAAACACCTCACCCAGACCAATAACATCAGGTATCTTCATTGCAGATTTTTCTTCAGATATACTGAATGTTTTTCCGTGGCTGAACTTTCTATCAACAGGCATACCTCCAGGTATTACATGAAAAATACGTACTGGAAGCTCAGATGTCATTTTGACAAATTCACTAAAACCTCTATACCCACACGTACTTGCTATATCAATTGAATCGGCAAAAAGAGAAGTAACCCCGCATAGAATAGATTTTTTTACAAATTCTAGTGGTGTGACGAACTGATCCAGATGAATGTGAGGATCAGCAAATCCAGGAGTAACAATTTTTTTTTCTAAATCTATGATTACAGTATGTTCTCCTTTTGTATGAGATGCATTTTTCCCGACATAAGCTATTCTGTCTTGTGATATAGCTATTTCAATATCTGGTACAATCTCACGAGTATACACATTGACTAGTGAACAATTATTCAATACAAGATCAGCCGGTTTTGAGCCAGTAGCAACTGAGTTTAGAGCTGAAATAGATCTAGATAGCCCTGAATGCATTATTGATCTTAACCCGTTGAACTTATTATAGATTAGAAGCGATGTTTAAATTACAGTCAGATTCTGATAAAAATTGTGAATCTGCCAAAAGCAAAAAACACTTTTTGTCCAAAATGTAATAAGCATACTATTCAAAAAATCTCTATTTACAAAGCAGGTAAAAGACGTGGAATGGCTGCAGGCGAAAGAAGACATGCGCAAAGAAAAAAGGGATATGGTGGTCAGAAGTTCCCAAAGCTTGCAAAGCCTGCAAAAACAACAAAGAAAGTTACACAGATTTTAACGTGCCCAGAATGTAATAAGAAGATGATGAAAAAAGGTATCAGAATAAGAAAATTTGAGTTGGTTGCAAAATGAAGAGAGAGCATATAATTATACCAGAACCAAATAGTAAATTCTTAAAAATGAATTGTAAAGAATGTGATACTGAAAATGTAGTTTTTTCACATGCATCTACACCTATAACTTGCAAATCTTGTGGAAATGTTATAGTAAAACCAGCTGGCTCAAAAGCAAAAATAATTGGTAAAGTTTCAGGAACTGCTGAGTAACTCGTAATCTTTCTTTGTGTTCAAATTGAAAGCTATTCTCTTATCGTCTAAAATTATGTAAGTTTCTTTAACTAGATTCAAATTTTTAATTTCGTCAGCATTTATGATAGAAATTCCAGCATACACACATTCAATATTATCATAATTAATCAATAGATTAGATTCCAGATTCAAGGAGTTTAAAAAATTTTTAGATACAAGAAAACTGGTCCAAACGTTTTTTGGATTAAATTTTTCAGTCATAATCTGAATGATTTTTTCATCTAGTAGTGGTAAGTCTCCGGAAATAACAAACAAAAATCCTTCCATTTTTTGTAGTAGAGAATTTAGATCATTGGTATATCCATTTCCTGGTGTAGATACAGTTTCTATTCCATTTTGTTCTAATACAGATTTTGTATTGGGTGAGTTTGGGCTTGTAGATACAATAACTTTAGAAAAGCAATTAGAATTTTGTAGTGAATCAATTACATTAAAGACTACTGGTTTTTTGTATTCGAGTAATAATTTTTCATCAGAATGATCCATCCTGGTTCCTTTGCCTCCAGCCATGACTAATCCAATCATAATGATACAAAGATTAACAGAGATGATAGCCTTGTAAGTTCATTAGCCGCACCAAGAACATCCCCAGTAATTCCGCCAAAACTTCTAGTAGATAGGCCAATCAAAAACAATGTAACACCAACTGATGCACCAAAAAGTATCATTCCTACAGTTCCACCTATAACAACAAGTGGAATAATTGTGATAATAGTAGCAACTGCAAGTCTTCTTTTATCCTTCATAATTTGCATGAATGGTGAATTAGAACCAACCGCCGCTGAATTACCAATACTTGCCATCAAAACCATCGAAAATTTTGCTAAAATTTCACTAAGTAATATGGCTTGGAATAGTTCATAACCATTTGTTAGTGACAAAGCAATGATTGCACCAGCTATATACAATACAACAGAAACAATTCCTGCCGAACCAGTTGAAAGATCTTTCATGGCTTTGCGTTTTTTTTCTTTTGATCCTCTAGTCATGAGACCGTCAGCAAAATCTGCCAATCCATCAGTATGATGTATTCCAGTTATGACAGCAATGGATGCAACAACCAAAAGTGAAACAATCAATGGATCTAGGAAAAATGACAACCCAAATCCAATTGAGGCAATTATTAGTCCTATCGCAATTCCAATAATAGGAAAAATATGCATGTATTTTGCTACTGTTCCCAGATCTGTATTATTAGAAGGAATTATTGTAAGAAATGAAAAAACTGAACTAACTTCCTTAAGCATGTATCCACCATCCTAAAAATGAAAGACAAGTAATGATTGGTATAGTCACGATGCCACAGAATAAAATTGATGAAACTTTCATCAATGTAATTGCAGAAATTATATGAGATTTTGTATATTCTATACTACCATTGCCAATTGTATAATAATTCAGTTTTTCTAACTTAGTTCCAAGCGCACCTGCTAGCGCAGCCATTGGATATCCTGCGTTAGGGCTTTCTAGTTTTGTACTATCACGTTTCATGACATGGAATGATTCTTTCCAATTATAGCCCAAAATCAATGCACCTAAGATCATTACTAACCCAGTGAGTCGAGATGGAATGTAGTTCAGTATAGTATCACACTTAGCTCCAAACCAGCCCACATTCTTGAATAAAGTTGTCTTATAACCAATCATAGAGTCTATGGTGTTTACTGCTCTATACACAAATGCGCCTGGGAGACCAAAAATAGCATAATAAAATAATGGACCCGTAATTCCATCAACTGTATTCTCACTTACACTTTCTAAAACAGCAGATAGGATATGATTTTTATCCAAATTCTTTGTATCTCTTTTTACAATCATGGAAAGATGATTTCTAGCCAAGTCTAAATCTTCTTTTTCAACAGCATCAACTACTGCTAAAGCATGTTTTTGCATTCCTCTAATAGCGATAGTTGTTTTTAGTAAAATTGATCCGAGAGCTACTGATACGATTAACGAAACAATATCAATTGTCAATAAACTGATTCCAATTTCTAAACCGACAAGTAGGATACCTATAATAGTTATAACAATCCCAACAATCAAAACTCCACCAATTAATTCTCTTTTTACAGAACTGTTTTTTGCAAATGGTACAAGTAAAGCAATTAATTTTCCAATCCAAGCGGTTGGATGATATTTGGTTTTTGGATCACCTACCAAAAAATCCAGCAAAAGTGCAAAACTAACTATAACTATACTTTCAAGTATCATAACAAGAATTTCTCAATAGCTCTGATATTAAGACTTGACTTTACAACTTTGCTTAATTTTTCAATCTCAGAATCAATCTTTTTTAAGTTCTGCCTATTCAACGCAAGCTGTTTTGAATTAGAGGTGATAGAATCCTCCTCAGGAAGTAAAAACTTGGTAAGGGGAATTGTTCCAAAAACAGGCTTTCCTGTATTTTGTTTTAGTTTTCTAAATCCAGGTTTAAGAATATCTAAATCACCACGAAATTTGTTAAAAACAAAACCCTTGATCAGTCTCTGGTGTTTTTTTTCTAATAATGACATGGTACCAACAATACTTCCAAACGAGCCCCCTCTCTCAATATCGGTAATTAAAATTACAGGTGATTTTGTTTTCTCGGCAAGTTTCATATTTGCAATATCATATTTTGTAAGATTGATTTCGACAGGAGATCCTGCACCTTCGATAATGATCAAATCATGATTTTTTTCTAAAGTGTTAAATGATCTCAAAACTGTCTTCATTCCATTTTTTTGAATAAACTTCTTGTAATAATCATCAGCATGCATTTTTTTATAGAATTTTCCTCTGAGGAAAACAGAGCTTCTATAATCACCTAGAGGTTTTAACAAAATTGGATTCAAATCAGGTGATATTTCAATCCGTGATGCTAGAGCCTGAACAGCCTGAGCACGAGAAATTTCAAACTTCTTTCCCTTGTATGCGTAATTTGACATGTTTTGGGCCTTGAATGGCGCAACAGAAAACCCTTTTTCTGTAAAAATTCTGCAAAGTGCAGTTACAAGAGTTGTTTTGCCTGCACTAGATGATGTTCCCTGAATCATTAATGTTTTTGAAATGTTAAATCGCCTCCAATGCCTTTACCAGTTTTATGTTTTCTTTTCTAGTTTTTACTGCAATTCTAATATAATTTTGGTTTAATCCACGGAATGTACTACAGTCTCTTATGAGAATTTTTTTCCTCTGAAGTTTTTTTTGTAAAAGTCTTGATTTGATTTTTGTTTTAACTAGAATAAAATTTGTTGACGAGTCACAGCAAGTAAATTTTTTTGATTTCGCTAAATTTAATGAGATAAAATCTTTCTCTTTTTTGATTAGTTTACATGTTTTTTCTAGAAAAGGATGATAGCATATTGCTGCGCTTGCAGCACGTTGCGCCATATAACTGACATTCCAAGGAATTTTTATCTTTTGTAATAGATCTATTATTTGTGAATTACTTACTCCATAACCAATTCTAATTCCTGCCAAACCAAAAGATTTTGTGAGTGAACGTAAAATAAATAAATTCTCATAATTTTTGATATATTTTATTAATGATTCATTACTTTCTGGAACCAGCTCGATGAATGTCTCATCAATAAATACTAATGATGATTTTTTCTTTGCGGCAGAAATAATTTTCAGCATTTCCTTCTTTTTAATTAAAACACCTGTAGGATTATTTGGATTACAAATAAAAATACAGCCATTTCTGGGAATTTTCATAATAAATTTCTGTAAATTTTTTGAAAGATTCATAGTTTTAAAAAATGAAATTTTACATTCACAAAGTTTTGCAGAAACTTCGTATTCACTAAAAGTTGGTATTGGAATTAAAACAGGTGTTTTTTTGTTTAGAAAAGTCTTACAAAAATTATAGATTATTTCTGTTGCGCCATTTCCAACAACAATTTGTTTTTTTCTAATACCTGTAAACCAGGCTAAATTTGCACGTAAATCTGAAGAGCTTGGATCCGGATATTCAGAGATCAAATCTAATTGTTTTTTTAAATAACGCTTTACACCTGGATGACAGCCCAATGGATTGACGTTTGAACTAAAGTCAATCATTTGAGGATTAGGATTTTTTGTACCATATTTACCTCCATGTGAAGCTGGAATGTGCGACTGTGCTGATTTATTTGGATGGATTCTCACATCATAGATTATCTATTGCTAATTTAGTATGTTTTGGTTATTGCTAACGATTATTAATTGAAAACCTGAGAATGATCCATGAAGAAAAGAGTAGCCATTATAGGTGTAACTGGAGCAGTTGGTCAAGAATTTGTCCAATCCTTAAAGAATCATCCATGGTTCGAAGTTACCCAGATCGCTGCGTCAGAGCGTTCTGCTGGAAAAAAGTATGTTGATGCTATAAGAGATGATAGTGGAATAATTGCTTGGGATGTTGGTGGAGAGATTCCTGATTACATAAAGGATATGCCAGTTTTAACAATTGACGAGATTAATGTTGCAGAATTAGATTTAATTTTCTCAGCAGTGGAATCACAAGCTGCAAGAGATATTGAGACAAAATTTGCAAAAGATCTTCCTGTAATCTCAACTTCATCTGCATATAGATACGAAGAGGATGTTCCAATACTTATTCCAGGAGTAAATGATGAACATGCAGAACTGCTTGAAGTTCAAAAGAAAAATCGTAATTGGAAAGGTTGGGTAGCACCACTACCAAATTGTACAACTACTGGTTTGGCTATCACACTCAAGCCACTACTTGACAAATATGGTGCAAAGAAAGTTCTGATGACTTCAATGCAGGCAATCTCCGGTGGTGGAAAGGCTGGTGTATCTGCAATGGGAATTACTGATAATATACTTCCATACATTCCAAAAGAAGAAGATAAGGTAAAAAAAGAGACTAGAAAGATTCTAGGTAAACTAAATGACGGCAAGATTGAAGATGCAGATATTAGAGTTAGCTGTACATGTACACGTGTTCCTGTAATAGATGGACATATAGAATCAGTCTTTGTTGAAACAGAAAAGGAAATTGATCCAGCTTTAGCAAAAAATACCTATGATGCTTACAACAAAGAAATTTCAGTTGCAGGACTGCCTTCAGCACCAGAAAATTATTATGCATTTCATGAAGATCCAACACGACCACAACCAAGAATGGAGAGAGAAGTTGGTGGCGGTATGACTACAACAATTGGTAGAGTCGAAAAGGAAGAGTTGTTTGATAATGGAATAAAGTACATGCTGTTCTCGCATAACAAGAAGATGGGATCTGCAAAAGGCGCTGTTCTCCTAGCTGAGATGCTATACAAAAAAGATAAGTTTTAGTCCTTAATTCTGTAAAAATTTCAATAATAGCTTTATTAGACCACCAAATACAGCTTTTCTGAGTGTTTTAGATGGCTAAAGTAGATAATTTGGATTTGAAGATTTTATCCGAGCTTAGTGATGATGCAGCTATTTCTATTCCAAAACTTTCTAAAAAAATTGACGTGAATACGTCAGTAGTTTACAGTAGGATAAAACGACTACTCAAAAGAAAGATAATTGAGAAATATACTATTGAGGTTAATGATAAAGAATTGGGATATACTGTCAAATCATTTACAGGAATAAATATTGATTCAAAACAACGGGATAATGTGATTAATGGACTATTTGAAATCAATGGTGTTAGAGAAATTTCAGAAGTAACTGGTAGGTTTGATATCTTAATTACAATGCATGCAAAAAATCTTGCTGAGATGCACCGTCTTATTTCAGAAGGAATCGGAAAAATTCAAGGAATTATAGGTTCCGAAAGTTTTGTTGAGATGAAGAGACGAAAAAAACAAACACCCTATATGGTAGATTGATAAAGCGGATGTAAGAAGATGATATGATAGATGCAAACTTTTAACCCAAAATCCAGCCTTTCTGTATACTATGAATTAACTAAACCAAAGATTTGGTATCTTCTGGTTTTCACTGCTTTTGGAGCTGCAATTACTGCTTCTAATATTTACAATATTCCAATTTCTCTTGCAACATGGGCATTAATGCTTGGAGGTGTAGCAGCTGGTTCGGCTGCAGCTAATACCCTAACAAACTATCATGATAGAGATATCGATGCTATTATGGAACGAACTAAGGGCAGACCAATTCCAAGTGGGCGAATTAACCCTCCTGAGAAGGCAAGAAATTTTGGATTGATACTTGCTGCAATTTCATTGATATGTGCTTTTGGTATTTGTTTTACTACATCTTTTTGGAATGGTATCTTGGCTGGTTCTTTTATGGCGTTTGGATTAGCAGATAATATTTTGGTATACAGTTATCTTCTAAAGCGTAAAAGCAGATCAAATATTATTTTAGGAGGATTTTCTGGTGGTGCACCTGCGTTGATTGGATATGTTGCTGTAACTACAACAGGTCTTTGGGACTTTGGTCTTATAATTGCAGGATTAGTGTTTGTTTGGATTCCAATGCATATCTGGGCATTAACTTTACACTTTAAGGATGATTACAAAAAAGTAAATGTTCCTATGCTTACTGCTGTTCAATCAGAAAAAACTTCTGCTAGAATAATTGCTGGTACAACATTAATGATGGTACTCTTCAGCGTAGTTCCATTTTTCCTTACTCATGATAATGGAGAACCATTAATGCATGAAATCTACCTGTACACTGCAATTGCATCTGGAGTTTTGATGGTAATTCTTAGTTTCTGGGTAGTCGCAAAACCAACTGAAAAAGCTTCATGGGTTCTATTCAAGTTTTCAAGCCCATACTTGGCGGTACTTTTTATTGCCTTAATGGTAGATTCTGCTCTTTAATTTAGTCAAATAACAACACCTTCAAAGACTATTAGGATTTAACCTGCATTCCTCTTTGTGATTTTACGATGTACTTGTCTCTTATCCGTACACTAACCCAATCAATTATCAGCACAGTTACAAGGACAACCAGCATGAAAACTGCAGCCTTTCCATACTCGAAGAATTTGATATAGTTAATAATGTAAAATCCAATTCCGCCCGCACCAACAAGACCAAGAATACTTGTCTGCCTAATGTTATAATCAAAAATATACAAAATCTGGCTAAGTAAATGTGACGCTGATTCTGGTAATACAACAAATCGAATTAACTGAAGTTTGGAAACTCCGATAGCTCCTACTGCATCCATAGGATCAGTATCAATGGCTTCTATGGCTTCGTATTGTAATTTTGCGATAAATCCTACCGTGTACATAATGATTGCTAGTACTCCCGCAAATGGGCCAAGACCAACTATAATCACAAATAATATTGCCCAAAGTATTGAAGGGAAAGTACGGATAGCGGCAAGTAGTGCACGGACTGGTACATAAACAAACTTACTGTTCAAATTTCTTGCAGATAGTAAGCTTAATGGAAGTGCAATTGCCACACCCACAACAGTACCAATAAATGCCATCTCAATTGTTTCTAACATTGACCAAAATGCAGTTACAAAAAGTGAGGAATCCACTTCGGTAATATCTTGTAACATAATTCCAATATTTGGCAATCCCTCTACAAAGTCTCTAGGGTCTGCATCAACATTGGCAGACATGACTACAACCCCCGCAATTATTAGACCAATGATTAGATTATTCTTTTGATTCAGTGTTAAACATCTCCAAAATTTCTTTTTGCGTATAATTTCCAGTCTGAAAGTCAACAATTCTGTCTGCCTCAACGCCAATCTCAAGAATCTTCTCACCATCCTTGATCACTGCCACTCTATCAGCATACTCTAAAGCAAGCTGAAGGTCATGATGAACCATTATTGCAGTAAGTTTCATTGTAGATTGTGCTTCTGCCAAAACATCCATGATCTCTCGTGCGGTTATATGATCCAACTCAGAAACAATTTCGTCTGCAAGAATAATTTCTGGTTTTTGAACAAGAGCTCTTGCTATTGCAACTCTTCTCTTTTCTCCACCACTAAGCATGTAGACCTTCCTCTCAGCTTTCCCCTGAAGACCAACTTGTTTTAGAATTTTTTTAGCATTCTTAATCTCTGAATCAGAAAAATTTTTGAAAAACGAATTGAATCCATTAACACGAGGTAAAGCCCCAATCAAAATATTCTCAAGTACTGTAGAATTTTTTATCAAGCCAAGATTTTGTGGAATGTAACCAATCTTATGCATAAATGGTTTGAATTTTCTATCAGATGTATTAGGTACTTTGTAATCAACTAGAACTTTTCCCTTACTTGGGTGCATCATCCCGTTTATCAATTTCAACAAAGTGGATTTACCAGAGCCAGATTGTCCAACAATTGCATAATTGGCTCCTCTGGGAATTGATAATCGGATATTTTTTAGTACATAATCCTTTGAATCGTATGAAGCAGAAACATCATTCATCTGAACAATTGACAATGTTGATATTGATTTGGATGTGGATCCTTTTTGTTCTTGCATATTAATCAATTATTTTGGAAGGTCGTAATTCTTCTTATCAAAAGTTGCTTTTTCAATTCCAGGTAAGAGATCTAGATATTGCCCAAAGTTACCAATGTGCATTTCAGCAGTTGTTGGTAGTAATGCATCTGCACCATAAACATCTTTTAGGATTTGGTTATAGTCCTGATGATTTAGTTTCACCATAGAATCCACCAAATGTTGTTTTGTCTTATCTGAAAGACTATCTGATACAACAAAAACATGAGATGGTACTAGACCAAGTGTATCAACTTTTTTGAGTTGGGCTTGCTGTTCTGGAGTCAAATATTTTTCTGGAGCAATATCAGAGCCAAATGCCATTTCAACTGAGCCGTTCAAGAGCAACTCAAGTGCTGCTTTGTATCCTCCACCAAATACATGATATTCAAATGAATCATTAAGTGCTTTTTTTAATGCAACAATGTCATCTCCATCTACTGTGATTAAACCACGATCAACTAGTGTACCAACCGGTCTAACAAATCCTGATGAACCAGTAATGCTAGTAAATGCTACTTTGTTTCCAATTGCTTCATCAATTGATGAATAATTTGAATCAGCTCGTTGCCAAACTGTAGCATAATAACCAACTTTGCCTTTCTTCACTTCAGCCATCACTACTTCAGCATTAGCCCTATCATATGCAATCCATCCAGGACCTGTATCCATGAATGCGGCATCAATATGCCCAAATTTTAGTCCCTCAATAATTATTTCATAATTTGATGGTACAACAATTTTGAAATCTACTTTTCCATTAAATTCAGATTCCAAAAATCTTGCAAAAGATTCAGCTTTTGGTGTCAATTCATCTGCTTTTTCAGATGGTATGAAACCAATCGTGAGTTCAGTGACGTCAAAGTTTTGTTCGGATGATATATCAATAATTCCAGAATCAATTAGATATTCCATCGAGTTGACAAATTCTGTCTCGGAAATCTGATCATTCGCCCACCAGCCTGCTGTATTTTTAATCCAAGCCGGAACAGCATCACTTTGTGCTGAAGCCGCTAATGGGAAAGTAGCAACTGCAGTAACTAGTGCAAAAAGTAGAATGGTCTTTCTAGTCATGATTTTTGAATTTACACTCAAAGTATTTTCTTAGGATAAGCTAAGTTATTTAAATGATCTATACATTCTAATTTCTTATTCTAAGAATATAGAATAACTATGATTCCTGTAACTTTGTCTTGTATTTTTGCCACAGCATTCCAAGTATTATTGCCTCTGCAATCCAAAATGTTGTAACAGCCATAACAGACATTATTCTAAAACCATTCACCAAATCCATTGGAGCAGTAACTTCGTCAGGACTTGGTGGCATTATGAAAAATACAGTTGTGATAAAAATTGCATAACCAACAAATGCAAGATACTTTTTGTTTTCAAGTTTCTTGTACAGTCTGGAAAAAGCAACAGCTGAAAAACCAGAGATTGCAATAAATGAAAGATAAAGTATTGCTCTCAGTACAACAGTATCTGCATCTCCAACGGTTGGAGGGTTTGCTGGATATTTCAAAAATGGTATTAAGAAAATGGTAAGCCACATGATTGCAGCGAGAACAAATGTTTTCTTCACAGTATGTCCTTTTGGCAGAGAATTTCGTGAGTAGGCAAAGACGATGCCAAACAATGCACCTATTGACATTCCTAGAATTCCACCTGCTAGTAGCTGGCCACTTTTTTGCCAATCACGGTACGAGTTGTATTCAACCCAAAACTTGGGTGTATCTTGTACTTGACCAGACGCAATGAGACTTTGGTTTTCAATTTCAATTGCCTCATCTAGATATGGCTCTACGATTGCTAAATTTACTGCACCATGTATTGTACCTGCGGTAAAACCAGAAACTAGAACTATCACGATAAAATATCTGGCATTCATTTCTTCAAATAGTCTTTCAGGTTTGCTTTACCCTTTGGAATCCTACCTAGCTTAAATCCTTCTGGCCTCTTTGAGGCGGGTATTGTGGCATCTATTCCCATTTTTGTGGTTCGTAATCTCTTTTGATCACTAGAAGGATCAAGACTAGAGCCTCTCACATTTTTTATTATTACCAGATCCTTGTCAGCCTGAAACCTAGTAGCCATGGCAAATTCTACAGCTACGGCATCCGTAGGATCAATATCATCATCAACTACAGTCACCATCTTCAATGATCTATGATTTGCAAATGTTTCGTTAATGATTTTCTTAACATTGGTTGATTTGGTTTTTGAGATTTGGACTACAGCATGAAGCCAGTTAGCTCCACCACTAGTAAGGATCACCTGTTTTGTCTGCGGAAATCTTTTTTTCATTATACCGTTAAGTTTAGCCTCAATAGGCATGCCCATGAGTAGTCTTGCCTCGGTATAGCCAGATAGGATATCATGATAAATTGGATTGTTCCTGAAATACAATTTTTCAATTTGGATTATTGGAGCAGGTCTTGGCATGTCATATGTTCGAAGCATTTCCACCATCCATTCCTTGTGTGTCTTGTTCCGTAAAATTTTTCCTTCCATAACAATTTCCGCAGTTGATGGTACAAGAAAACCAGTACTAGGGCATTTTGTCAAAGTAAGTTTATTGTTCAAAAGTGAGTTAGCTATATCAAGTTCATTTTTTCCCCATTTTGCTTGGAATGCACATGCAATTGTAATTGCAGGATGAACGCCAATAGTAATTGCAACCGGTAAATCCTTTCCTTGATTTTTTGCAAACATAAATGTTCTATGAAGATCTCTTCCTTCTACCATTCTAATTGTGAATTGGTTTTTTCCAATTGGCATTAGTCTATGAATAGAAGAGTTTTGAGATTTTTTTTCTTGGTTTTGTGTATAAAGTATAGATGATGTAATAAAAGGACCTGATTCATTTTGAAAATGTGTTACAGTTGGAAGGATAGAAATATCTTTAGAACTATTTTCAAAAAACTTTGCATTCGTAGAAATTTTTGGTTTTTTTGCAGAAGAAATTGCCCTGACAATTTTTTGATTAATATCAGATTTTTTGGAGCCTATTGCCTGCACAAATCTAGCTCTGTTACCTACCAAATTTGAAACTAGTTTGAAATTGCTTTCTTTGATATTTTCAAATAGTACAGCTTTTGAACCTTCAAGTTTTTCAGTAATACTCGCAATCTCATATTTTGTTGAAACTTTTTTCTTTATTACAATCAGATCGTTTGTCTTTTTTATTTCTTGTAGATACTTTCTTAGGTCATCGGTCATTTCCTAATCATCTCCATTACCTTCGTCATTAAAATTTTAGCGGTATTACTATCAATTTCTTGTGGAAGAAAAGCAGAAACAATATTGATACCTTGTATGATCGATGATATTTGTTCTGACATTAATTTTAAAAAAAGTGATTCCTTTTTTGAAGGAATAATTATGGTGCTAGTTGGTACAGGACCACTAGTGATTGATGCAGACATTGATCCAATATTCTCTTTTCCTTCAGTTATGGAAACAAAACTTCCGTTATCAAACCGTAATAATTGAACAGAAAACCTACGGTTAGCAATATCAAATAGGGAGTTGAAATAACGAGATTCGGTCGACAATAAACTTAAGAATGATTTTAAGCCTTTATTGCTATCGATTCCTTTACTTCAATTGCATCTGCTTCTATGCGTTCACGCAACTTTGCCTTATATTTCAAATTTCGTGGCTTGGTTCTCAATCGATATCCACAACATGGACACCACAAACCTTCCCACTTAATGAAAATCTCACATATTTGGCATCGTCTTTGACCAGAAGCATACCTACCAGTACCTACTGGTTTTTGTGCCTTGTATCTTGAACAAATTCCTTTACATGTCATTTTTCTTACATATAGTATAGGAATAATACATATTTAAGGATAGATCAGTGATAATTTGGGTTATCATTAGGTATTTTTGTAAGAATTTGATTGATTTATATAATCTATTCAATTCATTTCAAGAATAATAATAAAAACAGTTATAAATAATAGTTTTTCGCGTTTTTTATCAAATATTTATGTTTTAGATAGTGGTAAAACAAGAAATTTAGAACCTTCACGTTGTATATGGATCTAGCTGAGTGTTTCCAATTTTTACAATCTTCTTTTTGGCATCAAGTCCAGCAAATATCCTGATTAGATGTAACACCAAATTTTTCATAGAAACGTAGAGCAAATGTTCAATTTCTCTTTCATAATAGTAGATAGACAAACCGATTTGCTTTCCAGGATCTAATCCAATTGGCAATTCCAATACGAGCAGAATTTAGTGTGGCGATATATCAATGAACACATACTGATTTGGATATTATGGTACGAAAAATCACTCAATTACTTGTAATTCTAAGTATTGCCTGAGCAATGTCACCTTTTGTTTCACCCAAAGCCTCTTTAGCTTGTTCTTCGTTACAGCTTGCCTGCTGACATACCAACATTATATCATCTTCCGAAAATATTTGAACCTCTAATTCTTTTTCTTCAAAACTTTCTGCAATAACCTGAAATATTGAATTTTCTTTGGACTTCATCTCAGTAACAGAAGGCTTGGGAATAATAATCTCTTTTTTATCAGTTTTTATTATGACTTCTTGAACATTTGGGATCTCTGTCATATCAAGACCCATTTTATCCATCATTCTTCGCATTTGCCGATTACCTCCTCGCATCATAATGATCTATCCTCTTTGCTGACTTTTTAAACTATCTCTAATTTTGAGTGCGACTCCCATTGTCTGTCCTTTCATCATTTCTGAAGATAGAATAGCTTTCCCAACTGCAACCACCTTATTCTTGTATAATACTGGAACCTCACTCTGAATTCTTATGTTTTTACCACATGATATGATATGACCACAAAACACAGATCTTCCATCCTCCACAAATGGCTTTGATTCTTTATCAATTTCTAGACAATTTTCCCTGAATCTTTTACTAGCCAAAAGCATTTGTGCAAAATATGGAGTAATGGCTAAACCACCATCAATTCTTAATGTACAAAGAAGCTTTTGTTTATGAGATACTTCACGAATTCGTCCGGTTCTATGTGAAAATAAAATATCAATATCTTTTGGCAGATATTTTGAAACTCCTGTTCCAAATAAAGCGTCAATGGTATGTTTCAATTTTGAGATTGAGTTCATCAGAATGACGTGTCTAGGTATCTAAATATTTCTTGATACTATCTCATAGAAGTCAGTTAATCTATATAGAAGTAGAAAAAGAATATAGTTATAATGAGTGAGGAGGAAACGCGCAAAATTCAGTTTACGGGAAAATCTACCTACATTGTATCTCTACCAAAAAAATGGGTTGGTGATCTTGGACTAAAAAAAGGTGATCAAATTCTAGTTCAGCGTAAAGGAACATCTAGTTTACAGATTGTACCTTATAATACCAGAATAAAAAGAGAATCTGAAATAGCTACACTAGAAATTGATCCAAAAGAACAACCATCATCTGTAGAAAGAAAACTAATTGCACTTTACTTTTTACATTTTAAAACTATTAGTATAAAACCAATTAAGGGTAGAATTACACCATCACAAAGAACTGGTATTAGAAATGCTGTTAAGAAAATATTGATGGGTTCAGAAATAACTGCTGAATCCTCTGATGGTATAACTATTCAGATTCTTATTAATTTAGTAGAACTTTCCGTTGTTGGTGCTTTGAAGAGAATGATATTGCTAGCAAAATCAATGCAAAATGATGCTTTACTTGCAATAAAGGAGGGAAATACGGAACTTGCAAATGAAGTTATCAATAGTGATGATGATGTAGATCGATTTTCATTTTATATTACACGCCAACTCGCTATAGCAATTGAAAATGAACATTTGTTAAAGGAGATGGGATTTAATAATGCCCGTGATTGTCTAGGTTACCGACTTATCATAAAAAATATTGAAAGAATGGGAGACCATGCGGTTAGAATATCAAAAGATGTCTTAGATTATAAAAAACCAATAAGTGGTAAGATTTTTGATGCGATACGTGATATGAGTGATTTTGCAATTTCAGTCATAGATGATGCAAGCGATGCATTGTTTCAAGGAGATATTGATCGAGCAGAACAAGCAGTGACTGATGCACAAAATATTACAAAAAAGGAAAAACGGATTATGGATTATCTGAAACTAAATATTGATGAAGAAGAAAAATATAGGATTAGAAGGATTGTTGAAAATACACGAAGAATAGCTGAATATGCTAGTGATATTGGAGAAATTGTTCTAAATATGAATATTGAAAAAATTATCAAAAAACCAAAAATGTAGGTTTGGATATGGATTCTGCGATATTAATTACATATAATCAGGATGACGTAATTAGTGAAACACTTGCTCTTTGTGATTCGGCAGGTTACAAAGTTGAGTCTGTTGTAAAGCAGAATTACTTACAGAAGCCAAAATATGGTATAAGTGAGGGTAAAATTCAGGATCTAAGTGATCTCATAGAGAGAACTAATCCAGACGTGATAGTTTTTGATGAAGTGTTAAAGCCTAGCCAGCATTATAATCTGGCTTCTGCATTGAAAATGGAAATACTAGATCGAGAAGCTTTGCTTTTACAAATATTTGAAAAAAGATCTTCCAGTGCAGAATCTAAACTCCAGGTACAATTAGCACAAGCACGTTATGAAATGTCAAGAGCAAAAGAAAAAGTCAAGCTTTCAAGACGTGGAGAACAACCTGGCTTTATGGGCCTTGGGACATTTGAAGTTGATGTGTATTATAATCAAATTAAGAGGAGAATGATTAACATTAAATCAAAATTAGCAAAGTCAGGAAAACAGCGTGAGTTACATAGACAAGCTCGAAAACGTCTGGGTTTTAAAATAATTTCATTAGCAGGATATACATCAG
>Ga0257113_1000242_pt1 | contig 17408 bp, 11 predicted proteins | sample LP_taG_4_FD_191568 | JGI IMG/M metagenome (GOLD analysis project Ga0257113, IMG submission 191568) | Marine microbial communities from Northeast Subartic Pacific Ocean, Canada - LP_J_2015_P26_2000m | ecosystem: Environmental > Aquatic > Marine > Oceanic | place: Canada: Northeast Subartic... | reverse complement strand
CCGATTTTAACCTGGGAGGTAGAACGCAAGACAACATAATATATTTTGACAATATTAGCTTCTCCCCTGCAACCGTTCCCGGATCACCAGCTGAAGCCGCGATAACGCCTACATTAGCTGAAGCAAACGTTATTTCAATTTTCAGCGATGCATATACAAATATAGACGGGGTCAACTTAAACCCCGATTGGGGGCAGTCAACTGTAGTGACTGAAATGGCTATTGAAGGCAACAATACGCTCCTTTACACGGGTTTGAATTATCAGGGTACAGAGTTTATTGCACAGGACGTTTCTGGGATGACCTATTTGCATATCGACTACTGGACAAATAATTCTACAGCACTAAAATTTTTTGTAATCAGCCAGACGCCTACCGTAGATAGTGACTATCATACCTTTGCCATAGTAAGTGAACAATGGGTGAGTGTGGATATCCCACTGACAACCTTCCCCAATGTTGATTTAACAGACGTTTTCCAATTTAAAGCTGAAGGAAATGGAACGATTTATTGGGACAATTTTTATTTCTATTCAAATCCGGTCGGGATTGATAATAGAAGTGAGACACTTCCTCTGGGATTTGCACTTGAGCAAAATTTTCCAAATCCATTCAATCCGTCTACAACAATTCGCTTCAGCATGAAGCATGCCGATCATGTTGTGCTAAAGATTTTTAATATTGCTGGACAGGAAGTTGCAACCCTGCTTGACGGGCAGTCAAATTCCGGGAATCACGCGGTTCAGTTTAATGCAAATGATCTTGGTTCCGGAACATATTTCTACTCGTTAACGGTTGGTAAGCAGAGCAGCGTTAAAAAGATGGTGCTCATTAAATAGCACGCCCTTCATAGTGAGGTTTGCTCGGTATATTATGTGAATACTGGATCATTTAGTTTTTTATATATATAGTATTCCCGCTCACAATCGTTTGTAACACGTTAATATCTTTAATTTTTTCAGGATCAACAATCATGGGATTTTGATCTGTAATAACAAAGTCCGCATACTTCCCAGGTTTGATAGAGCCAATCTTATTTTCCATTTTAATCTGCCATGCAGCATTAATAGTGAGTGATTTCAAACCCTGTTCTACACTTATTTTATTAGACTTACCAATTATTTTTCCAGCTCTCGTTTCCCGATTTACTGCCGTATGGAGTAAGCTCAATGGGTCGCTTTCAAACATAGGCTGATCCGCGTGAAGTGAAAAAATAATTGAATTGTTTTCTGCTACTTTTAATGGAAGAATTTTATCAGTTCGTTTTTGTCCAATAATATGATCTTCTAAGGCTTCACCATAATACCAGAGGTGATTAATATGGAAACTGGGGCTCACCCCAAGTTTGGCCATTCTTTGAATTTCTTTTTTTGAGGGAAGCAAACAATGCTCAAGTCGATGTCTGGAATTTTTTGGTATTCCAGATTTTTTAAAAGCATCCAGTGTTTCGCTTATGGCTCTGTCACCTTGGGTGTGGATAGCAACCTGCCAACCGGCTGAATCATATTGTTGGATTCGATTAGCGATTTCATCTTTATTCCACAATGCTTTGCCCGAGTGTCCTGATGGCACATGGATTTTTTCTTGGTTTACAGCAGATAATTTAAACGGCTCATTTAAATACATAGAACCGGTGTAAGGCGATCCGTCGTACCAGAATTTCACGCCCATCATTTTGAAAAAGTCATCACCATTATTGGATGATTCTGGCAATAGGTGATCCGCATCATCTCTGACAAAAACAAAATTTCGGACTGTGGGTTTCCTGTCTGGCAAGAGTCCTAATCTCTGGAGAATCTTGTTGAATAATGATGTTTGATCAGATGAGAGATGCTGATATAGTCGTATTACATCCGGGCCATTTGCGGTAATCCCCATGGATGTAATGCACGTGTTCCCATTGGCTGCATATTCATCCAGAACAGTGACACATTTTTCTTTCAACACCGCACTCCCCATGGCATTGATGACAGTATCCCTAAAAGGCTGAAAGGCCGCCTGTTCAGAAATATAGCCGTTTAAATTTTCATCTGCATCCTTCCCGTAATAGCTAGACCCGGTGGGATTGGGGGAATTTTTATTAATCCCAACTGCACTAAATGCCAATGAATTGCCCCAAAAGGAATGCATACTTAAGGACAAAATCAATAGTGGATTGTTTGGGGAAATTGAATCAAGATAGGTGATGTGCGGCGGTTCCAGGTCAGCTACCAAAACTACATCCAAACCTTTACACAATATCCATTCTCCCGGAGAATAATTTTTTATTTTTGATTCCAAATGAGTCCAAATCTCTTTTTGGTTTTCATGTGTAAATCCGCTCAAATCAATCATCCCATGGAGAAAAGATGAAGCCACGGGATGGGTGTGTGGATCGATAAATCCGGGAAGAAGGGTTGCACCTTTTAAATCAATAAGTTGGGTTGTTTCTTTTAGGTGTAATCGTAATTCCGGGTCACTCCCAACCGCTACGATTTTTCCCTTATCCACAAAAACAGCGTTTGCTTTCGGCTGCTCATCTTCCAGGGTGATAACTGTTCCATTATAAATATAGAGTGAACCATTTGGCGTAAAGCTTGGCTCCAATGCAAAGGAAATGAGCAGAAGGGCCACGGTGGCGAGGAGGGTGTAAACGATCTTTTTCATAATATTAATTTTGTCATCATGTTAACCTTTCAAAGGTTTCAAGCCGTTGAAAAATTAATGAATAACGATCTCATCCGCGAAGATCCAGGCTTTTCCTCCGGCACCCAGGTGCCAATCAGGGCATTGAGTAAAGCTTTCTGTTGTAATACGGATAAATTGAAATGGAATATGATCAACTTTAGTTGAAAATGATTCAATGATCTTTTCATAATCATATTCGTCTGTTTTCTTTCTTGCAAATTTTATTTGTTGGTAATTCACACCATCTGTAGACCCAGAAAATATTACTGTGTGAGGAATCCACACCCATGATTTTGCGTCCTGTAAAAAATTAACAGATATATTATTGATTTTCCTGGTTTTCCCCATATCCACTACGGCATTCATTTCATACCCCTCAAACCCAAGCCAGTTGAAATGGTAATCATTTGTTCCGCGGAGCCCATCTGTTAAAGCCGTTTCCCCGCCAACGGGATATTTATCGCTATAAGGATACTTTACGCTCACAGTCGCACCGTAGGCCAAGTGATCTGTGATTCCGTTTTCAAAATAATAATTCATGGATTTATGATATTCATTGGGAGTGAACCCCATTTCATGCAATCTTTTAAATTGAAAACGGTTCGCATCCTGAACAAACTGTTCCATTTTTTCCTGCATCCCCAATTTTACTTCCCATCGTTTTCTAGATTTGCTAAAAAGTGAATACGCCTCAGTGACATTTCGTTTTGAAATCTCAAGTATTGCGAATTCTAGCGGCAATCGCGCTTTTTCAACCCGTGCTAAAATATCCGGTTGATCTGAAACCGCCGCCTCTGCATCATCAAAGTAAGATGTGTATTCATGGAGCAAAGCCGGGGTCAGATATGTTTGATACCCGTCCCAGGGATATCCATAAATTGTCAGGGGGCCGTCGGATTCAACCAGGGCTTTACGCATTTGATCAATGTATTTTCTAAGATGCGGGCCTGCCTCACCATAAAATCCATTTAGAAAATCATTCATGATAGCATCAACATCAGCATCAGGATTCCACAACAATTTTGCCATGATATAGGATCGCAGTTCGTGGAATTCACTCAACGATCGGTTGCTTCCCTGTTCAAACATCATATGCACACCGCTATCTGAAAAAAACTGGATATTGGGCTGCAGCACATGAAGATTAGGGAATGGATCCAGATAGTTCCGGAATTGAACGATATAATCCCAGATCAGGATATTGTTAGTCAATTTTTTCCAATTGGAAATATCATTTACAAACCCCTGGCTACTTGGGTCGGTCCTGATCGGCCTGCTGCGGTTAAGTTCAATTGTACAAAGGACGATATTAACATTTTCTGCGGGTTTAATTCCTTCTGGCGCTTTTCTGGAGTATTGATAGGCGAGAGTAGATATGACCTTATTAGGAAATCGTTCTGCAACCTGATTTACAAAATAAATTAAAGATCCGGATGGTACACCGCCATATTGATTGTCTATATTTTTGCATCCCGAACATTCACAGGGGCCATAGGTATCATTCTGTGAGATTGACCAGTGACTTGCCTGGGGTTTTTTGGAAATCAAATCTTTTAAACGCAGAATCACAAGATCCAAAACATTTGAATTGCTTAGACATAGCTGTGTTTTTGAGGATCTGACGCCATTATTCAAGGAAAAATATTCAGGATGTTCTTTAAAATATTTTTCAGGAGGGATTAGATCGTCAAAGGTGTGGACCCACATTCCCCAGTCTTTTTCCCGTTCGCTCCGGTGATGTAACTTATGCCATTCCGCATAATCAGGGTCAGATGCATCTGGCATTAAAGTTTCCCGATAATGGAATACAGGAATTTCCGTAATGTTATATTGTGGTATCCTCAGGAGTTTTTTCTTTGGAATCAATTCTGCATCTGGGCTGTATTTTCGGCATCCTACCTGTTCTAAAAAATCATACACGCCGAAAAGGGTACCTTTCCTTTTTCCACCACATATAAAAAAATCCTGTCCCCGGGTTTTCAGTGAAAAACCATCATCTTCAAGTGCCGGAAAATCTATATTTAGTTTTTTCGCGCTGTTACAGCCCCCCACATAAATAGCATGGCTTTGCCATGGTTTGTTCTCCGGGATTACCTTAAGCTTGGTTCCTGACATTTCTCGAAGGTAGTACTGAAGTTTGTATGCTGCCTTTTTTTCAATCTCAGTAGCAACAGCCGGAATAACAATTGTATAATTGCTATACCCATTATCTATGATTGTCAATTCAGAGTGAAAAGCATCATTGCAGGAAAGCACAATAATAGCGGTAAAAAATAATATTGAATGAACGGATTTAATTTTCTGACTCTATTCTTCAGTTAATAATAATCTCATCTGCAAAGATCCAGGCTTTCCCTCCGGCGCCATCATGCCAGTCCGGACAGATTTTTCGATTGATGGCTTGAACTCGAACAAATCTTCCGAATGAATTAAGAGAATTCATGTCCACAACTTTCCGGTTATTTTTACCATAATTTTCACCATCACTTAAAGAAATTTTCTTTTCATGTTGAAAAGAATTTCCTTCATCAGAAAAGGAGACTTTAATCTCAGCAGGTAAAAAGATCCAGGAACCATGAGCTTCAAGAAAACTCAATGAAATTTTCCCAATGGATTCCGGCTTACCCAAATCGATAACAACGTCCAAGTCTTTGCCTTCCCAACCCTGCCAATAGCCATCGTTATGGCTCTTAGTTCCAGTCAATCCATCCACGAGAGTTATAGCTCCATTCCCAGAATATTTTTGTTTACAAGGAATATTATATCTAACCGATTTCCCCAATGCTTTATGAAAATTGAATATTTTTTCTGAAACTTTTCCAGCCATCTTTCCATCAATAAAGAGAGCCGTTTTTAGTGTTGTTGTTTCTGCAATAGAAAATGGCTGAATATATAGATCCGAATGATTAGTTGGATCAGAGCCGTCAATGGTAAACCTTATTGGTTCTCCTGGTTTTTCAGAACTGAGCTTAACTTGAAATTCTGATCCTGTACTTTTCTGGTTTGCATGAATGGATACGACAAAAGCTCCCGGTGCATAAGTCCAGCCTAGACTATCAAACCGATCCTGGAGATGGATAAGACGTCCATAAAAATCTTCATATGAATTTTTTCCGGGCCCGGACCAGAGCACTTCAGATAATGCAGTCATTCTGGGTAAAACACGATATTGCGCCAAGTCAGGCGTTTGCACGTATTCTGTCCAGAGGTTGCCTTGACCACCCAGTACAAATTTTGATTCTGATTGTGTTAATTCTTCCGGTACCGGATTAAAAGAGTAAACTTTCTTTAGGGTTGTATAGCCACCGATCGCTTCAGGTGAAGTCTCGGAATTGGCCTGATAATAGTCGAAATAACAATGGCTTACGGGGCACATGATTACATCATGCCCAGCTTTTGCCGATTCAATCCCGCCTTTCATTCCGCGCCAACTCATGACAGTTGCAGATGGCGCTAGGCCGCCTTCCAGAATTTCATCCCACCCCACCAGTTTTTTATTTTTTGATAAAATAAATTTTTCAATACGTTTTATAAAATAACTTTGAAGTTCGTGCTCATTTTTTAGTCCTTCATCTTCAATTCGCTTTTGGCATTTAGGACATTGTTTCCAATTTGTTTTATGAGCTTCATCACCGCCAATATGTACATAGGGCCCCGGAAAAAGCTCAACGATTTCTCCCAAGACATTTTCTAAAAAGACAAATACATCTTCATTCCCGGCGCAAAAGATATCTTCATTTGGCCAATAGGATCCGGGATTAACAGGCAGCGTATCTCCCTTACATGAAAGATTCGGGAAAGCTGCGAAGACTTCAGATGTATGTCCCGGCATTTCAATTTCTGGAATCACTACAATGTTACGGTCAGAAGCATACTGGATGACGTCTCGAATTTCATCTTGGGTATAATACCCTCCATAAGTTGCTTTTTCTCCCGGTTGAATGGGGGATTGTTCTTTCCAGGGTTCTTCTGTGCGATCCACACGCCAGGCAGATTTTTCAGATAGCTCCGGATACTTTTTGATCTCGATCCGCCACCCATTGTCATCCGTGAGATGCCAGTGAAACACATTCATTTTATGGAGGGCGATCATATCGATATAGGTTTTGACAAAATCTACGTCAAAGAAGTGGCGCGATACATCCAGGTGCATTCCGCGGTATCCAAAAGTGGGCGCATCCACAACTTTACAATTTTGAATCAGTGTGTTTTCCGATCTTGCACCTTTTTCCAATCCCGGTGGACATAATTGACGAAAAGTTTGGAAACCATAAAAAAGACCGGAAAATGAACTGGCTTTTAATTCAATCCCATGGTGGTCGCCCACAGCAAGATTGTATCCTTCGGGAGGAATTTTAGCATTAGTGTCCAAGGAAATGATAATATGATCCAGTGTGCCTGATAAAGAAGCTGGTACGAATTCTGATATGGATAATGAGACAGCGGGATTCAAATATTCCTGGAATAACGCTGCTATATGGTGCTCCTTTTCAGATCCATTTTTCAAAATAATGCCCTTTATGGACTTTAGATCAAATGTGCCATTCAAAATTTGTTTAGATACAGGTTCTGGGATAATGGAAATGTCATTCATAAGCATTGATTGAGTTTGACTTGGTGGTTGACAACTGAAAATTGCCAGGAAAAAAAGAGGAAATATATTTTTCATTATGAACTTTGTAAGGGAAATCATTTCATAAATATTAATTTTTTGGATTGAACAATCCCATTTGATTCTATAGAATAAAAATAAATTCCCGAAGGGATAGGGGCTCCGGATGCAGATATTGCAGTCCAATGAAATTCATGAATTCCGGGCTGCAAGTTTTGCTGATGATATGAATTTATTTTTTCGCCACCAATATTGTAAATATGAATTTTTACATCACTTGAAAGAAATATCTGATACCGAAAAGTTATGCTGGGATTAAATGGATTTGGGAAAGGGGGATAAAGTTTAAAATTTTTCGGTACAAGTTGCCCATCAGAAATTTTCATCTCTGTATTAACAAATTTTAGCGCATCAAAGATCACGTAATCTCCTGTTGATGTTACATCCACAAAATCTCTTAATATAACGCTGCTTTTTGAGTCAGCTGGCAGATCCAGAGTAGCGATGGTTAAAAAATCACCGGTACCGGAATTTTGATCAACAGGCACAACAGTTTTTGAATTGGTGCCATCTTCATTTTGAACAATAATCTCATACCTGGCGCCCGTTGCTGCACTTAAGCCTTCGGGTATAAAAATTTGAATATCATATTCACCTGCAGCTTCTAATGTCGGGACCCAAATAGCATAATGGCGACTATCATCAATACTATAAACAGCGGGTGCGCTCCAGGAATCATCTTCATATCCGGTATTTAGATAAGTCCATTCAGGACCATAATACCGTTGAAATCCATTATCACCATCATCCACTAATTCTGTTGAAAGCCAGAGCCATTCACTCCGGTTGCCACGGATTTCTTCAATAGGATCACCCTCATTCCCCCACCAGCCAAAAGGATTAATAGCCCAGGGTTCGCTGGTCTCGAAATACCAGTTTTCTTTGCGAATTTCAAAATGTAAATGGGCGTTGATGGCACATCCGGAATTACCATTGAACCCTAATGTATCCCCTGTCTCTACCGTTTCGCCCACGGAAACATTCAGTGGCGGATTCATATGTAAATAACAGGAAAAATAGCCGTTCCCATGGGCGATAATGATTGTTCCCTGATCCCCATTGGGCTCAATGCCGCCAGGACACGGATCAGCCGGAGGTGAAAAAGCCGCCCATAAAACATAGCCACCCGCCGGGGCAAGTATGGGCGTATTAAGGGGCATATAATAATCAGTTCCGGCATGACCGTCATAGCAGGATGAACCCGAAGGACAATCCGGGAAAATAACATCATTGGTGAACTCTGCGCCATCGAATCGTAGAAAGAGGCCGTCTTCTATATTGCTTGATGGATAATGATGGTCAACATGATTCCGGGCGGAATATTGTTCAAAAGTTGGTTGCACAAATGGCCGGATTTCAAGAAAGGGCCCCTGAGCCCAAAGGGTGGTTAGAAAAAACGGCAATAAACAAAAATGAAATTTATCGGTAGGCGCTTTCATTAGGTATAGCTAATCTTTGACTTATTTTGTAACAAAATAAGTGTTGAATAAGCCAAATTTATTTAATCAAATACTAATCAATTAGGCTTAAATGAAGAACAGAAACTTAATTGAAAAAACAATAATATATAGTACACTAAAACGGGCTTTTAACAATAGGGATAGAATGAAATACGCGCTTACTATAATGCTTTTATTATCTTATATAACAGCAACAGACATTGACAGTTCTTATTCTTTGAAATGGAACAATGAACCTTGGGGAGCCGGTGGTTTATTCCCTGCTGGTCCGCCTTGGAGTATGGTGGGTCCTTATGATTTTGATGGCGACGATTTTGGAGATTTTATTGTATCCAGTTCATATACCGGAGAATACTGCAATGGTGTCTATCACTATGAAGCTGCGGGTGATGACTCAATTGGGCTTCAGTGGGTTCATACATTTTATGATCTAAGTTGTTCCTATGATAATTTTTCCAGTGTGGCAGTAGGAGATTTGGATGGTGACAATTATCCTGAAATTTTAACCTTGGCCGATACTGATCCCGGTTCACCCGGACAACACGGTTTTCAGGTTTTTGAATGGGATCCGGATTCGTTATCATTTTTATCAACGCCAACGGCGACATGGGATATGGGCTTGGACAGCGTGTGGGAAGCGGGCCAAATCCTTGTGGCAGAATTGGATGGTGATGCCAATCCTGAGGTTATTGTCTCTGTGATGGATGGTCCATGGGGCGCAACCGGAAGTAGTCGGCTTATGATCTTTGAATTGGAAAATAATGATTTCAGTGATCCGACTTGGGTTCTTGAATATGAAGACCCCATTTGGACAAACTGGAGCGGGTATAATATTTCAGTAGGTGATTTGGATCAAGACGGACTCATGGAGATTTATACCATTGCCTACGAATATTATCATATTATTATTTATGAAAGCACTGGGGAAGACCTGTATCAATATCAGACCGATTTTTATGTGAGCACCAATGCCTACGAACGGGGAAACCAGAGTATGGTTATCACAGACATAAACGGAGATGGTACGAATGAATTATTTGCCGTGACTTCTGGAACAAATACTTTGACAGGCAACTTGCTTACGCCCGGTTATTTTTATGCAATAGAAGGTGTTGATGATGTGAGCCAATTGTCTTTTGATAATTTTCATTATTTTACCAGCTATCCCGGTGGATTAAGGGAGTTAAAACTGGGAGATGCGGATGGTGATGGAAATCCAAACCTTTATATTGCAGGCCATTACAATGAAGCCGTGTATGATTGGGAGTGGGTGGATGGCGATCCATTCGGCGTAACAAGCTATACAGAACATGTTATTTTTATGGATGATACAACTGATGACTATACGCCCGGAAGCGACCAGGGGAGACTTCGGGTGGCCAAACTATTTTCCGGCGATATTGACAATGATGGCAATGGAGATCTTGTTTTTACATCGGCCAGTTTTGCTGCAGACAAACCCCATATTTTCATGATCGAGCATGAAGGAGAATTAAGCAACGAAGACGAACCACAAATTCCATCCCAGTTTAACATGAGCCAGAATTATCCGAATCCATTTAACCCTTCAACTCAATTCAGTTATACTTTGCCAGAATCAGGCAATATTGAATTAGCTATTTATGATATTACGGGTAAAATGGTTTACATGTTCCACAATGGATTTCAGCGAGCGGGAAACCATAATATCCTTTGGACTGGTGTTGACCAAAATCAAAAAACTGTACCCAGCGGTGTTTATTTCTGTCAATTAAAAATGGACTCAGACACGATCACAAAAAAAATGGTTATGACAAAATAACAAATTTGTTATTTCACAACAGCATTGATCAACTTGTGCATAGCCATCCAGGAGTCCAATGCCGGAATATCATAAATATTCCAACCTGTAAAGACGGCCACAATATTCAACTCTGGAATAACAAGCATTCTTTGTCCACCTAAACCAGATGCAAGCATGGTAATCTGATTTTCACCATAGGGGATGAGCCACCACTGGTATCCGTATTTGAGTGCGGGCCATAAAGTATTAAAATATTTTTCTGTGTTGAGTTTTACCCAATTCTCAGGCAAGATTTGTTCACCATTCCAATTACCATTGTTTAAATACAAGTAACCAAACTTGGCCAAATCTCTTGGCATAAGATACAGACCACCTTCTGCATCCGTAAGTCCTGAAGGTATATGTTTCCAGAAATAATCCTGAATCCCGATTTTATCAAATAAATGTTTTTCTATATAAAGCGCTAAGTCTTGCCCGCTTGCTTTCTTTATAATGTGTGCAAGTAGCATGGTGGCCCCGCTGCTGTATTCCCATTTTTCACCGGGATCAAACGCCATAGGCTGTTCAACAACGAATTTTACCCAATCATCAGTGGCTTCCATTTTGACACAAGTGCTGCTTGTATCTGTGTAGGGCATGGACAATTCATCCCAGAGAATTCCGGTCGTCATGGTGAGCACATCTTTGATGGTCATGGCATCCCGCCTGATGTTTGGAGTGACCGATTCATATTCGTCCATATACTCCATGACTTTTTCATTGACGCTGGGAATGTGCCCCTTTTTGATTGCTATACCAATGGCTGCCGCCGTGAAGCTTTTGCTTACGGATTGCATCGTATGGAGTTTTGTCCCTTTATAGTATGGGTGCCAATTGGGATCGTAATAATTATACTTTCCCGGTTCTGTGTTTGTTGTATTGAAAAGTGAATCATAATTATTGGAGTATTGTTCTTCAAAAATGATCTTTCCATTGCGAATGATTAACATGCCATCAATGTAACCCAAGTCTCCACTCTCAAGTTTTTTACTTAATGTTAAAAGGGAATCTGGATCCATGCCTTGTTCTTCAGGAGTAGATATGTTCCAGCCGTGTGTAGGCCAGTTTGAATATTTCATGTCTTTGGCACATTTCCAGGATAATACAGTGATAAATACAATAAATATAAAAAACTTATTTTTGAGATTAGTCATATCTATGCCACCGCACGTTAGTATTAATAAAATAAATGACAGTAAAAAATAACACCACAATTTTTTGAATCACAAAGTAATAAAATTAATCCGACTTGTTTTATATTTGGGGCTATGATGAGTTGGTTCCAAGAGAATTACGGTGCGGCGTTTGCCAATCCGATCCTTCAAAGTGTCCTGATTGTTTGGGGAGCTGTGATTGCTGCAAAAATAACGGATATAATTTTTACACGAATTTTTAAACGAATCGTTGATAAAACCCAAACAAGTCTCGATGACCAGATCCTGCAGTTATTGCATCGCCCCATTTTTTATACCATTCTTTTTATTGGATTCTCCGTCGCAGTCAAAACGGCGGGACTCCCGGAATATCTTGATTTTGCATTAGTCGGCATTTTTAAAACAATCACCATTTTAATTTGGTTGGTAATTGTGATGAAAGGATTAGTGGTTTCCATGGAATGGGCATCAAAGAGAACAACCAATCCACTCCTGCAGCAAAAAACACTGCCACTTTTTAATAATTTGGGCAAGATCGGCATTGGCCTGTTTGGCATTTATTTCATTTTCTTAAGTTGGGACATTAATATTAATGGCATCTTGGCTTCGGCCGGTGTTTTGGGTGTTGTTTTGGGTTTGGCCGCGAAAGATACGGTGGCCAATTTTTTCGCCGGCATTTTTCTCATGGCTGATTCACCCTTCAAGGAAGGAGACTATATTTTATTAGACACGGGCGAACGGGGTTATGTAAATCAAATGGGACTGCGGTCCACCCGCTTCATGACCCGGGATGATATTGAGATAACCATACCTAATTCTGTTATTGCCGCATCCAAAATTGTGAATGAAAGCGGTGGCCCGGGTGAAACCGAACGGGTGCGAATTACCATCCATGTGGCTTATGGTTCCGACATAGATCATGTAAAAAAGGTTTTGGTTTCTATTGCGCTGGCAAATGAAAATGTTTTAAATACACCGGAACCTCGCGTACGATTTCGTGAATTTGGTGACCACGGTCTCAAGCTTCAACTCCTGTTCTGGATTCATAAGCCTGAAATTCGTGGCCGGACTGTAGATGCGGTGAACACAGAGATTTATAAACAATTCTCACAGAATAATATTCAGATTCCCTATCCAACCATGAAGGTGATCTTACCCAAATAAGGAAACAGCTTATGATCCTTAAACTCATTATTCTTTCTCTTTATTTCTTAATTCTGCTGGGCATCGGATTTTTTGCGTCTAAACGTGTTTCCAATATATCTGATTATTATGTAGGTGGGAAAAAGCTGGGCTATTGGATTGCCGCCCTGTCGGCTCGATCCACAGGAGAATCAGGCTGGCTCCTGATTGGTGTAACGGGAATGGGCGCCATGATGGGCGTAAGCGCTCTATGGATCGTTGTGGGAGAAGTCATCGGCGTGTGGCTTTCCTGGCAATACATGGCCAAGAAATTCAAGCGTATGACCGACGAATATGGTTCCATCACAATCCCGGATTTTTTGGTGAGTCATTTTAAATCCACCACGCACACAATTCGGATTGTTGCTGCTACGGCGCTCTCCCTTTTTGTGGTGATCTATGTGAGCGCCCAGATCGATATTACGGGGAAAACATTCGAATCTTTTCTGGGGATCGATTATTATACCGGAATTGCCATGGGTTTTGGGATTGTGGTTATGTACATTTTTTCCGGTGGATTTATGGCAGTAGCCTGGTCTGATTTTTTCCAGGGCTCGCTTATGTTTGTGGGGCTTCTGCTCTTGCCCGTGGTTGCTTATTTCAGTCTTTCCAGTGATGCATCCATACTACAAGGTTTGAGGGACATTGATCCTGGATTATTAAATATATGGGGCGCAGGTGGGTTGACAGTCATGAACGGTGTAGCCATCCTCGGTCTGTTATCTATTGGGATCGGGTTCATGGGATCGCCCCAGGTTTACGTACGGTTCATTGCCATTAAAAATGAAGCAGAGATCGAGAAAGGAAAGTGGGTTGCTCTTTTTTATACTTTACTGACAGACACGTCTGCGGTTGCCATTGGGATTCTAGGACGATATATGCTTACAGAAGCGGGGGAAAATCCGGAAATGATTTTAGGCAATGCTGCAGAAAATGTTCTCGCATTGGTTTTGGGACAAGTTATGCCTACCCTGATTATTGGTATTTACATTGCAGCAGTTTTATCGGCTGTCATGTCCACGGTTGATTCACTTTTGGTTGTGGCTTCCAGTGCCGTTACCCGTGATTTTTACCAACAGATACTTCATCCGGATATAGATGAAAGAAAGCTAATGGGCTTATCCAAAAAGGTAACATTGACACTGGCCATTTTATCGCTTGGCGTAGCTTTGGCTGTCTCTGTTTTGTCCCCAACCCGGACTGTTTTCTGGTTTGTGATCTTTGGCTGGTCGGGCATCGCCGCAACATTTTGCCCCGTAATAATCCTTTCTATTTTTTGGAAAGATTTCACCGAAAAAGGCGCCATCGCTTCCATGGTAACAGGATTCTTGTGCATCCCATTTTTCAAATTTGTGGTTCCCACTTTTTCAGCTATTGAACCTTATATAACTAAATTAGATGTAATGCTGCCATCTGTATTACTGGCTATGTTGGCGGGATGGGGCACAAGCACGTTCTTAAAAGATTAACTTTTTATAGTGCTTACGGAATTCCGGGTAGCATGATAATTCCATCCCCGTAAGACCAGTTGAACATTGGTGTGTTGATTGTTATCAATAACCTTATCTTTTCCTGAATAGAGTTGGATCAAGATCGTTTTACGTGGCTTATCAGATAGATTTGGCATGGAACCGTGAATTGTACAGCAATGGAAAAATAGGACGTCTCCCCGTTTTGCTTCTACAGGTTTTGCAGAATCTAAAGTGTAATTATCGTGAATTTCCGGCACCCGAGAATGGCCATCAGAATTTTCTATTTTTCCCAATTTATGTGATTCGGGAATAACCCGGAAGCGCCCCATTTTTTCTGTGGAATCAGACAGATGGATTACCGCTGCGATCATGGAATTATTTTCTGTGGGGAAATACGACCAATCCTGATGGAGGGGAAAGGCTGATCCCTTTTTTTGGGGCTTCAAAAAAAGTTTTGTATGGTGAAGAATAATGTCCGGACCCATCAGGGATTCAGAAAGATTCAAAAGTTTTTCATGTTGAATCATTTCCAACATAATAGAAGAATAGCTTTGAATATTATGGGTATGGATCACTTCTGAATCAGAATTTTCAATATGATGTGTTAATTCACTGCCCCAACCGGCATTAATGTGTTCCCCGCTGAATTGTAATTGAGCAACGATGCGATCAAATTCAGTTTCAAGTACGGAAATATTATTTGACGAAAAAACACCTTTTTCAAGGGCAAAACCCTTTGCATTAAAATGAGATAGAAAATCCAAGCTGTGGCTCACCTTTGAAATATGATAGGACAAATAGATGAGATGTCGCATTGATCTAAATAATCTGCATTTTCACCCTGGACAGGAATTCTCACAGCCGGATATTTCTTTATATTCTTTTCAATCTTTTTTTTGATGGAATCCGATACATCAATGTTATTTTGTTGGCTCAATGCTAAAATGTAAATCATTACATCTGCAGTCTCATCAATTGCATTTTTCATCAACTCTCTTGCTTTCATTACTTCTATTGCTTCCTGTTTCTCTAATCAACAAATGACTCGATAAGCTTTTTAAATTCATTAATAGTACTTCGTCCGTCAGCCAATTAATGATTTATAATATTATGATAATCATGATTTGGCTAAGGGATTATTGACTTATACATACCAGCAGGGTAAAATTTAATTGGTTAGAGATATTGGCAAAAATAATATTTATATTTGTCGTATAATATGAAATTATTATTTTAAATGTTATTAATAATGGACAAAATATGCTTAAACTGATATTTTATATAATTACCTTTTTTATTCTATCAATTGAAATTGGAATTGCATCTGATGATATTATACAGTTTTTAGATAGTAAGAGCGATGAATATGCAGCCATGTCTAACACCATATGGTCATTAGCAGAATTAGGATATCAGGAAGAAAAAACAAGCCAGTTAATGCAATCCCACCTCAAAGAAGAAAATTTCTCCGTTAATGATGGGGTCGCTGAAATGCCTACAGCTTTTATCGCAAGTTATGGATCGGGTAAGCCAATAATAGCTATTCTTGCTGAAATGGATGCTCTGCCTGGCCTCTCACAGGATGCGAAACCTGAACGTAGGATTATAAGAGAACAAATGCCTGGGCATGCCTGTGGTCATAATTTATTTGGAACTGGCTCTATAGCAGCTTCTGTAGCTGTGAAAAACTGGCTTACCGAAACTGGAACGACTGGAACAATCCGTTTATATGGTACCCCAGCCGAAGAAGGCGGATCGGGTAAGGTCTATATGGTTCGAGCAGGATTTTTTCATGATGTTGATATCGTTTTACATTGGCATCCATCTGATAAAAATGACGCCAGCCCTTCTTCTTCTCTTGCAAATAAATCCGCTAAATTTAGATTTTACGGTATTGCGGCTCATGCTGCAGCAGCTCCAGAAAAGGGCCGATCTGCACTTGATGCAGTTGAAAGTATGAATTTTATGGTCAATTTAATGCGGGAACATTTGCCAGAATCTGCGAGGATTCATTATATAATAACAAACGGGGGTGCTGCGCCAAATATTGTTCCTGAAAATGCTGAAGTTTACTATTACGTAAGACACCCTGACGTAGATGAATTGGAAAGAATCTGGGCAAGGGTAATGAAAATAGCTAGAGCAGCAGCCAATGCCACTGAAACGACCCTTGAATATGAAATAATGCATGCGAATCGTCCGTTGCTACCTAATCTCCCTCTTGCCAATTTAGTTTTAGAAAAATTGAATCAGGTTGGCGGAGTTTATTATAATGAAGAAGAGACAGTTTTCGCAAAATCCTTACGGGCAACGATTGATCACCCAAATCTAGATTTAGGAAGTGAGAAAAATATTCAACCTTTTGAAGAAAAAGTAAGGCGTGGCTCTACAGATGTTGGCGGAGTGTCGTGGGTTGTGCCAACAGTGGGATTTAGGGCTGCAACATGGGTGCCGGGTACTTCGGCTCATTCGTGGCAAGCAGTCGCATGCGGAGGCATGAGTATCGGGCATAAAGGCATGATGAATGCAGCAAAAACACTTGCTTTGAGTTGTATATATATGTTTCAAAATCCTGCAATTGTAGAAGATGCGTGGAAAACAATTAGGGAGCAAAGAGGTCCATCATTCGAATATTATCCCCTCTTGGGAGATCGTGATCCACCCATTAATTACAGAAAATGAATTAAAATAATCACTACCAAATAAGTGTTACCGATTTTTTATAAATACGGTAGGGTAAAATAATAGAATCTTGAAGTTTTATTCGTCTGGGATTGTATTATTCATCATTTCAATATCTATTGCACAGGTTCAAAGATATGAATAGCTATTACATATCTATTAAATGTGCGGGATCTTTTGACTATTAATGATGCCATTTATGCAAGAACAAAGGAAGAGCGGTTTCCAAAGAAATATAATTAATATAAAATGTATAGAACCATTAAAGGGTTAATGGAGGTTGCCTCTTTATCGGTA
>Ga0257113_1000238_pt1 | contig 17469 bp, 18 predicted proteins | sample LP_taG_4_FD_191568 | JGI IMG/M metagenome (GOLD analysis project Ga0257113, IMG submission 191568) | Marine microbial communities from Northeast Subartic Pacific Ocean, Canada - LP_J_2015_P26_2000m | ecosystem: Environmental > Aquatic > Marine > Oceanic | place: Canada: Northeast Subartic... | reverse complement strand
CGACCTTTTTCCCCGAAGGAAATAAATTAATATCCACAGTCATTGATGAACGTAGCAAAACACCCAGTTTTAAATCCACGGCAATAAACATTACGCCTGTGTACAGTAATTAGTTGGATCTTTTCGTATTTAACTGGATCGGGTTTTCAAAGAAACAACAGTTTCATAATCATCCGGTGTATTCATATTGAAAAAAGCATCCTTATCTGAGTCCATGGTGACTATAGTGAAATTTTCATTTTTAATTAAGCTCTGCAAACTAAAATCTTCATTCTCAAGTCTAGAATTGAGTAATGATATTAAGCGACGGTTGTAAAACCCCGCTAAGGGTTCTAATCCTTTTTTAGTTTTGGGTATAACGCCATAACTATTATTATGTTTTTTTCGCCATAGTTGTTCAATCACTGTTGCAGTTAGCAGTGGTAAATCACAAGACAGTATCAAATTCCATTCACTTTGAGTGTGGTGTAGCGCTGTGTATAAACCATTAAATGGTGACCGCAAATTCAATTTGTCTACGATAAAAGGTTTATCCAATTCAACAGGCTGATCTTTACCAACCACCCACCTTGAACCAAAATCGCTGCATTTTTCCCAAAGGTAATCTAAAACAGGTTTCCCATCAATTAGAACCTTCCATTTTGGAGATCCAAAGCGTTGGCTTCGGCCACCAATGAGAATGTATGCTGATGCATGGATCATAGGATATACTATTGCTAGAGTGAATTAATTTATTTTACCCCAGCTATATTAAATACAATATTAGATTAATTGGATATAAATTGGCTTGTGGATTTGGGGAGGCTGCAATAATAATATAAATTTCCTATTACGTTCATATATTGTATTAATAGCCCGCATAAATGCCCATCCATCCCCTAGATACCGCAATCGCTAACAAACAAACTGCTAATGTGTATTCCAATTTTTATACAACCGGAAATGATGGATTGGGCTTCCTGAAAAATTAATGATCCAAAAATATTTTCTATTTATTTTAACAATTATGCTATCTATTGGTTTCGCACAGCAGCGTAAAATGGAACTTGAGGATACAAATAAAAATGAAATTGATTTGAAATATTTATTTTTTCTACCCAAGGACTTTTATAGCGATAAAAATACCCGCTGGCCGGTGATATTGTTTCTTCACGGCATGGGCGAAAGAGGTGCTGACCTAGAATTGGTAAAAATACATGGCATTCCCAAGATAGTAGAGGCTCAAACAGATTTTCCGTTTATTACTGTATCACCCCAATGTCCAATTGAATATGTGTGGCGGGACGATGACATGCAACAAGCAGTAGAGAACCTCTTACAGAAAATAGTAAAAAATTATCGGGTAGATAAAACAAGAATATATGTTACCGGATTAAGCATGGGGGGGTATGGTACCTGGTCGCTAGCTGCCCGCCGACCCGATCTCTTTGCTGCGGCTGTGCCCATTTGTGGTGGCGGTGATCCAGCAACTGTCAATATTTTGAAAAATTTGCCAATCTGGGTTTTTCATGGAGGTCTCGATGAGGTGGTATTGCCTGAAGAATCGGAGAAAATGGTTCGAGCGTTGGAAAAAGCAGGCGGCAAGGTCCGTTATACATTATATCCAGAAGCTTACCATGATTCATGGACAGAAACGTATGATAACCCTGCACTGTATGATTGGTTATTAAGCAATAGAAAAGCAGAAAATTAAGGGAGGATGCATAAAATGAAGGTACGGGATTTGGCCAAAATGATCGATCATTCGCTTTTGCACCCTACCATGACCGATGCCGATCTGCGTAGTGGGTGTGAATTAGCAGCCAAATACGCTTGTGCCACCGTATGCATCAAACCATATGCTGTGTCGCTTGCCAAAGAGTTGTTGGCTGAAGCCGACTGCGACATTTGCGCCGTTGCCGGCTTTCCCCACGGCAACAGCCACACCGCCATAATCGTGGCCGAAGCCGAATTGGCCTGCGATGAGGGCGCCGCTGAAATCGATATCGTCGCCAATACCGGCAAGGTGCTGGGTGGCGAATGGGATTATGTCACTGCCGAGCTCAAAGCCGTGAATGAAGCCGTTGTCGCCAAGGGCGCCATTCTCAAGGTGATCTTTGAAAATGACTTTGTGCAAGAAGAACACATCGTCCAGCTCTGCAAGATTTGCTCCGATCTGGACATTGCCTTCGTCAAGACCAGTACTGGCTACGGCTTCGTAAAGCAAGACAACGGCATGTATAGCTATAAAGGCGCCACCCTGCCGCACATACAACTGATGCGCGAACACAGCAAAACCGGCGTGCAAATCAAGGCTGCCGGCGGTGTAAAGAACCTTGATGATCTTTTGCGTGTTCGTGAACTTGGCTGCACCAGGGTAGGGGCAACAGCTACTGTTGAAATACTGAAAGAAGCCAAAGTGAGATTTGGCTCGGAATACTGAAATTTTGAAGGAATGAATGAATGATATGAAAGCGTACGTATTACATAAACACGGTAAACCAGCAGTTTTGCAACCAACAAATATTCCTGTTCCTGGACTGGAACGGGAACAGGTCAGGGTGAATATTGAATGCATTGGATTGAACTATGCGGAAATCATGGCCCGGAAAGGTTTCTACGGCTGGGCACCGCAAATGCCCTATACCTTGGGTATGGAAGCTTATGGTAGCATTGAGGCCGTCGGTGACAGTGTTTCAGCAAGAGCGGTAGGAGACAAGGTGATCATTGGCACACAGTACGGCTGTTACGCAGAAAAATTTGTTGGTCACTGGCAAGCTACGGCCCCAGCGATCAAACAATTTACTCCTGAGGAAAATGCAGCTTTTTTCGTCAATTTTTCTACAGCCTGGGTAGGTTTATTCGAAATGGCAAAACTCGTAGCAGGTGAATCTGTATTGATTCAGGCTGCTGCTGGTGGTGTTGGAACTGCTGCGGTGCAGATGGCCAAAGCCTTGGGTTGCACCGTATATGGTACTGTAAGTAACCCGGCAAAAGCAAAATTACTCCAGGATCTGGGGATTGACCATGCGATCAACTATTTGAAGGAGGACTTTGAAGAGTTGGTTAAGAAATTAACGGATGGTCAGGGTGTAGATGTTGTTCAAGAAATGGTTGGCGGCGATGTGTTCAAAAAGAGTGTACGAGTGCTTAAGCCTTTGGGTCGGATCATTGTAATGGGTTATGCCAGTATGGACCTAAAGAAGTGGAATCCATTATCATGGTATAAAACCTGGCAGGGTGTACCAAAAGCAAACCTCATGGATATGTCCAAACGTGTATATAGCATGATGGCTTTCCATTTGGGTTACCTCATGAAGGATGAGGAAATTATGGATCGCGTTATACAGGGACTATCTGAATTTGTTATTAAGCATAATTTGCGTCCTGTGGTAGGACAGACTTTTTCCTTTGACAAGATCCCCAAGGCCCATGAATTAATGGAATCACGTAAGAGCATGGGCAAGATCGTTATTACAGTCTAGTTTATTTTTATGCAGGATTACGATTATATAGTAATTGGATCAGGATTTGGGGGATCTGTAGCTGCCCTTCGTCTTGCTGAAAAAGGTTACAAAGTTGCTGTGATTGAACAAGGAAAACGATATCGGTCAAAAGATTTCCCAAAGACTAACTGGAATTTTCGAAAATATTTCTGGATACCAAAAATCGGTTTTTATGGAATTCAGGCACTTACATTATTAAAAGATGTTTTTATTCTGCATGGTGCGGGTGTGGGCGGAGGCAGTTTGGTTTATGCCAATAATCTTCTTATACCACCCGATGAGGCATTCGATAACCCAGCATGGGGTGGGCCGGATTGGAAAGAAAAACTTTCCCCATTTTATGAAAAAGCTAAAATAATGCTTGGCGTCACCAAAAGCGAGGTACTTACTCATGCCGATGAATTGCTACAGGAATGTGCTGAGGATGCTGGTGTTGGAGATACATTCCACGTCAATGATGTCGGTGTTTATTTTGGTGAACCGGGAGTAACGGTTTCCGACCCTTATTTTGATGGCCAGGGTCCGGACCGAACTGGTTGTATTTTGTGTGGTGGTTGTATGGTCGGTTGTAGGCACGGTGCAAAAAATACGCTGGATATGAATTACCTGTTCCTGGCAGAAAAGCTTGGAGTGGATATAATACCGGAAACAAGGGTCGTGGACGTACAACCCATTGACTCAGAAAATTATATACTGATTACCAAAAAAGTCACAGGTATTGTAAAAAGAAAAAACATATACCATACTGGTGGGGTAGTTTTCTCTGGCGGTGTTATGGGAACTGTGAAATTACTGCACCGCTGCAAATCAAAAGGCTCTTTACCAAATATATCACAACAATTGGGGAATTTTGTCCGTACAAACAGCGAAGCTATACAGGGAGTCGTAGCAAAAGGAAAAGATGTTGATTATTCTAAAGGTATTGCCATTACTTCGGGTATTTATCCTGATAAAAATACCCATATTGAAACTTGCCGCTACGGTAAAGGACAAGGAGCCATGTCTCTTTTGGCAACATTATTAGTGGATAAGCATGATTATGTTCCCCGACCGATCTTATGGCTGTGGACTATTATCCGCCATCCACTCGTTTTTTTGCGCAGCATGAACCCCATTGGGGTGTCTGAAAAATCTACCTACGTGCTGGTTATGCAGACGATAAGTAATTATATGCGTTTCGATTACAAACGCCGCTGGTGGCGCCTAGGTAAAAGGTCGATGAACTCTAATTGCGATACAGACCAGAAAGTACCGGCTTATATACCCGTAGCGAATGAATATACCAGACGCCTTGCCGAGAAGATAGATGGTGATCCAGCTGCCAGCATTGCAGAAATATTCTTAAATACATCAACAACAGCCCATATCATGGGTGGATGTGTAATGGCCAATAGTCCAGAAAATGGTGTGATCGATCATAAAGGCCAGATTTTCGGCTACAAAAATCTTTATGTGGCAGATGGCTCTATTGTTCCATCAAATCTGGGTGTAAACCCGAGTCTCACAATTACGGCCATGGCAGAATATATTTTGGACCAGTTTCCAGAAAAAATTTAATTCATCAATTACATTGACAATTAATACACTATAATGACTTCATTGGCTGATTGTTGTGCCCCCGGTACGGTAATATTGGATGAGTTCATGCCGGTGGCAGAGGATGTATCATTACGTATAATTACTTTTTCACCTGCTGCTGATTATAAAAACCCTGTTATCTTTATTATACCAGGCTGGATATCAACTGTTGAGGGGTGGAAAACGCTGCTTTCTGATTTTACCAGAGACCACACAGTTATTTACATGGAGACGAGGGAAAAATCATCATCGAAAATATCCAAATATTCAGATCTAGGTGTGGAAAAAATTGGGGAAGATATTGCTGTGGTTATTCAGAAAAAAAATCTATCAGAAACCGAATATATTTTACTTGGCAGTTCCCTCGGCGCTACCAGTATAATGGAAGGGTATCATTTATTTGACTCACGACCTAAGTGTTTAATAATGATCGGACCGAATGCTGAATTTGGTTTTACTTTCCTGGCGAAAACTATTATTAGAGTATGTCCGATATCTTTATATCAATTTGCAATGCCATTTATAAAATGGTACATGAAAAATAATTATTTGGATGTAGGTGCGGATCCAGAACAATATGAAAATTACAGTGATCTTTTGAATGATATAGAGCCGAGGAGGGTAAAACGATCTGCTTTAGCTTTTTTTGACTATACAGTGTGGCAGCGCTTGAGCGATATAGATTGTCCAACGTTGATATTAGGCGGCACTAGTGATGTGATGCATAACCCGCAGAATGTTGAGCTAATGGTTAAAAAAATGAAAGATGTACAGTATATAGATCTAAAAATCAATTCAAGAACCCATGGGCAAGAAGCAATAAATATAATGAGATCATTTATAGATTTAGGCGTCACAAAGGTTTAATTGTTTTGAATGTGATGGATAATTGCTGGTCTTCTTACTAAAATTCGTTTACTACTTTTAGCAGTTTGAAAGAGTAATACCGTTTGCGATTGTATATATATATAAACACATTGATCAAAATATTGATCTTATTAACACTATCCTTTAATTATGCAAACGGCGATGATACTGGTACAGATATCGCAGTCAAAATAATAGTTGAATCAAAATATGAGTTTCATAATCGGTTCGGAGAATATCTTGAAATACTGCAATACCAAATAAAAACCAACTTTGATAAACTTGGTAAAGTGTCCTCAATCATACATTATGATGGAGAAGGTAATTTGCAGCGCAAAGATATTTACTATTATAACAATGATGGTTTTCCGGTAGAATTATCTAGTTATGGCCCAGATGGATTGCTGGCATGGAAAAACATATTTGCATATGGTGAGCATAACAAAATCACCCATGAAGCATCCTATGATCCTGATGGTTCACTAGCTTGGGAAGACAAATATAAATATGATAAGAGTGATCATCTTTTAGAGAAGGTTTCATATCTCGTAGAGGATAAAAACGAATATGTCAGCCAGACCTTTCGGTATGATTCGCAGAATCAACTAGCAAAAGAGACTTCTTATTATCCTGACGGTAAACGCAGCAGTGATTTCATTTATACGTATGGTTTCGATGGCAAACTGGTCGAGGAAAGGTTTTATGATTACTACAAAAAGCTTACCCTGAAAGATCGATATAAATATGATCGAAAAGATAATCTCAAAGAATGGGTACTAATCGATAAAGATGGGAAGTTGATCAATAATTATGAAGGTATCGCCGAAAAAACTTATCAATATAATAGGAAAAATAATATAATTGGTATAGAACTGAAGAATGATCAGGGTATTATAGTGAAGAAGGAAATATTTCAATATGGGAAGGATGAACGGTTACTTGAGTCCGTTAAATTTTATGTGAAATTTATGTTTGGCAAGATCCATGAAATACCTATAGAAAAGACCATATTTCAATATGAGCGGTGGTAATTTTTACTATGCGGAGTAAGTCCTTTTATTGTTCTATTGTGTTGCTAATTATGGTCAGTTGCTCTGATAATTCACCAGGAATAAAAAAGGTCATTGTAAAGGATAATTCTGCCAGACTTGTTGATAATCCTAGAACAAAATCTCCAATAACTTTTATACCGATTGGCACTGAATTAGAAGTACTGAAAATAAAGGATGTAAAGAAAGGCTTGTTCAACACAACCTGGTTTCAGGTACCTTACAAAGATACCGTAGGTTGGATCAATATGTTTTTCGTAACAGTTGATTCAAATGCCACTGTGGATGACATGATAAAACTTGCCGATCGCAGTCAGCCTAATGCCGTCGAGGGTACTGATTATGAGGATTTTGATGAAGATTATGAAACTGATAAAACTTTTGATTACGATGAATATTATGAAAATGAAGAAATTACCCAGGACGTAGGTGTATTGACTGCAGACCAGCGTAATGTTGTTCAAGGTGTTGCATTCGGTAATGCAAATGCATCCATTGAATCATCAACAGGTAGGTTGTACACTGTACAGATTACATCCGGTAAAAATCTTGCAGCAGCGGAAGAATTGGTCCGAAATGCAAAAAATACTGGTATAGATGCTTATATCCAACAAGGTTACGTAGATAACAGCGGTACATTGTGGTATCGTGTGCGGGCAGGAAAATATACATCCATAGATATAGCAAGGGCTGCCGCTGGAGAAATAAATGAAAAGATGAATACAAATTCCTGGGTGGATAATTTCCAGGAAGATGAAGCAGTAGAGCAGGAATTGATTCCAGCGCTTACCGAGCCATTAGAATCCTTACCCATGTTTGGTGTAGTTGATCCTTGGATGCGAGAAAATATTTCAAATTTTGGTTCTATAAAGTATATAAAATGGTATGATCCATATATCAGGGGTAATTTCCACTTACAGCGAGTTCGCTATAGTATATTGACTAATCAAGACGAATTGTTGATTGATGAGCGCGAGTTCAAATTTTGGGATGGAAAACTCTATTCTGTTTTTGATAATCAAGGTACCCAACTGCAGTAAAGCTGTCCAATTTATTTAGCTGTTGTTGGTTTACACCACTTATCGTTACAATAACTTTCCGACAATCAAAATTGTTTGATTCTGCAAAGTGAAAATTCCTATCATTTTATTTTCAATAATGACATTTGCAGTAGCTGAGGTTCGTGTAAATATTGACAGCCTAGTGATCCGAGAAGACCTTGATAGTAAAGGTCGGAGGTATTTACCAAAAACAAAAATACCATTTCAGGGATTGGTATATAGTGAATATCCTAACGGACAGGTAGAATTTGAAGGACCACTCGAATCTGGTTTACAGCATGGTACCTGGGTATGGTGGTATTCAACCGGTGAGAAAAAATCAGAAATTACTTTTTCAAACCATTTAAAGCATGGAGACGGACGATCTTACTTTGAATCTGGAAATTTGCGGGAATCAGGTAGTTATCTGGATGATAAAAAAGAAGGCCTCTGGATGCAATATTATGATTCAGACAAGAAATTGTCTGAGACGAATTATAAAAATGATAAATTGCATGGTCGGTTGACTATTTGGCACGAGAATGGAAGGAAAAAAAAGGAAGTGTTTTATACCAAAAACAAAAAGCACCAATGGGAGCTCGGTTGGTATGCAGATGGAAGTCATCGTCTAAAATTATACTGGTACCTCGGATTGCAAAAAGGCCAACAAATAGCCTGGTACAATAACGGTCAAAAGGAATATCATTACACATTCAATAATGGGATCTGGATTGGTGATATTAATGAATGGTATGAGAATGGTGGTCAGCGAATCAAAGGATCTTTTGTCAATGGTAAACAATCTGGAACCTGGATTTGGTATTTTCCTAATGGTAATTATGCGCTGGAAGGTGAATATACTGATGGTTTTCCTACAGGTTATTGGCGATCATTCTCAGAAGATGGTTTAATGATATATAATGAAGAGGAATATGGCGTATGGGTGGAGGAGGAACTGAAATGGTGGAAAGAAGATTACGCTGGAGCTACAAACTCCGGAGATATGCCTGTTATCCAATATTAATAAATACAAGGAACATTAGGTCGATGAGCAATATTGTTATTAAACAACTTTCCGATGATGAAATAGATAATATGGGTATTTTAAACTGGCCTATCTGGACCTGTGAGGTCTCAGAATTCCCATGGAAATATGACGTGGAAGAATCTTGTCTAATTTTAGAAGGGGAAGTGTCTGTGGCCGCTGGTTCGGATACAGTACAAATCAAAGCGGGAGAATTTGTTATTTTTCCGAAAGGATTAGCCTGTGTCTGGAAGGTCACTAAACCAATCAGGAAACATTACCAATTCAGTGAATGACTAATATAATATATACTGCCTGAAAATTTATGCGTGAATCTGTCGCAGAATACCTAGAAACGTACGATCCCTTTGTATTATTTGGACCAAGTCATATTTCGGCGATTATTGTAGCTTTAATTCTGGTCATTTTTCTACCCATTTACGCCCGGCAGAAACTATCTGAGCAGCAACAGCACTTAGTGGGAAGCGTTATTGGTTATTTCGTGATGAGTAGTTACTTGATATGGGTAATCTTGGAATTAATCGCAGGTACATTTGATATAAAATTACATTTACCCATCCATCTCTGCCGCTTGGCCAATCTACTGATCCCCCTGGTAATGGTCAGACGCAGCTATTTTTTCTTTGAAATACTGTATTTCTGGGGTCTGTCTGGCATGTTCCAGGCTATCATTACCCCTGATATCGCTGCCGGATTTCCCCATTTTCAATACTGGCGGTTTTGGTTTGCTCATCATGGCATGATCCTAGCCTTGATTTACGCCACCGTTGTTTATGATATGCGACCAACAATCGCAAGTGTCTGGAAAGCGATGCTGGCGATGAATATCTTTTTGATCATTGCAATTATAGCCAATCTTTTGCTTGATGCGAATTATTTCTGGATTTGCGGCAAACCTGTTAACGAATTAGGAGAACATGTGCCGAGTTTATTGGATTATTTGGGACCATGGCCATGGTATATTCTTGCGGCTGAATTTGTTGCTTTAGCGCATTTCTTGGTAGCTTTTGTGCCATTTATTTTTCTGAACAGAGGGAGAAGAACAATATGAGAAAAAATTTCACTTGTAATGCTGTAATCGTGGTAATAATGGTAGTTTAATATCACACAAAATAAACTGAGAAATATAATATGAAGCTAACGATCAAAAAATTGCGAGATTACAAAGTTGGGAATGATGTTTTGCCTCTACAAAAAAACATGGATGCAGACCATGGTGGTATACCACACAGATTCCGACGATATAAAAAATTGACTCTGAAATAAGTTGCTTTTATGAAGGAGTTATCAGGGATGAGACACTAGTATTATATACATCCCATGACACTTAGATCGGTAAACCCTGCCACAGGGGATTCTCTACAATCGTTTGTAGAAATGACAGAGTATGAAGTTAATGCTATAGTAGAATCCGTTCACGGCGCTTATCGCGTCTGGCGTGAAACAAGTTTTTCATTTCGTGCGAAACGAATGAAGGAAGTAGCGCATCTCTTGCGGGACGGGAAAGAGGAATTCGGTACCCTGATGACTGAAGAAATGGGTAAACCTATCAACCAAAGTAAAGCTGAGGCAGAAAAATGCGCCTGGGTTTGTGAATATTATGCGGATAATGCAGAAAAATTCTTAGCCAATAAGGATATTGCTACAGAAGCAACCAATAGTTTTGTGTCCTATCAACCTATTGGTATTGTGCTTGCCGTTATGCCTTGGAATTTTCCATTCTGGCAGGTTTTTCGGTTTGCAGCGCCATCGCTGATGGCAGGTAATGCCGGTATTTTAAAACATGCATCCAATGTGCAAGGCTGTGCCCAGGCGATCGAAGATATATTTACTGTTGCAGACTTCCCAGATAATCTCTTTAAAAACTTAGTGATCGGGTCAGATAAGGTTAAAAATGTTATTAAGAATCCATTGATAAAAGCAGTGACCCTTACTGGCAGTACTCCTGCCGGTAAGGCTGTAGCCTCATTATCTGGTTCAATGCTGAAAAAGACTGTTTTAGAACTGGGCGGCAGCGATCCATATGTAATTTTGGAAGACGCAGATTTGGATCAGGCAGTTAACGCCTGTATTGCAGGTAGAATGTTGAATACAGGCCAAAGTTGTATCGCTGCGAAGCGTTTTATTGTGGTCGAACCATGCTTGGCTGAATTTACAGATAAGGTAGCCAACAAGATCAAGGATATGAATATGGGAGATCCGCTGGACCTGACAATGGATATTGGTCCGATGGTCAATGTTTCAGCTCGAGATGAATTGCATCAGCAAGTGATGGTTAGTCTGGATCAAGGTGCAGTATTAGTTACAGGGGGCATCATTCCTGAACCACCCGGCTCTTTTTATCCGCCAACGCTGATTGTGAATGTGACACCGGGTATGCCCGCTTTTGATGATGAGTTATTCGGCCCTGTTGCTGTGGTTATTGCAGCCAAAGATGAACAGCAGGCCCTTGAACTAGCCAACCAGACAAAATTTGGGCTCGGTGCGGCTGTATTTACCGCTGATCTTGAAAAAGGAAAAAAGATCGCCACGGAGGTCTTGGAAGCAGGCAGCTGCTTTGTAAATGATTTTGTGAAATCAGATCCGCGACTGCCATTTGGCGGTATAAAAGAATCCGGTTATGGTCGTGAATTATCGGAATTTGGTATTCATGAATTTGTAAACATTAAAACAGTGGTAGTGCAATGAAACGACTCACCTTTATTTCATTAATATTTATTGCATACTTACCGGCACAACAAATGGATCGCCTGTTTTGGAATGGTAGTGATTGGCGCCGGCTAGAGAAATTGGCTGAATATGATCCAGAACTGACTTACATGATGAAGATAGCCTATATAAATGGCGTATTAGATGGTAGGTTATTTTATTACCTGAAAGCATGGACAATGGAGGATGCTTTTGCCGATAGCTTGTATGCCGAAACCGTTGATTATCTTACACCCAGAGAATTAGTGAAAGTTCTTGATAATTTTTATGCTGACCCAATCAATGGTTATATCCCCCTACCTTCAGCAATAATTATCTCTAATATGTTCGGTGAACGAATTCCAATGAATACGATTGATGATTATATACGTCATTCCAAAGAGTGGATTAACCGCATGATCCTCGAAAAAAAACAGTAGTGTAAGTCATGTTTTCCCGCCTGTTAATTGTAGTGGGATTTGCTGTTGTATTGCTATGTGGCCAGAGGCAAAACCGTGTCTTTTGGGATGGCAGCGATTGGAACCGCATTTCGATCCAGATGAATCAAGAAACTGAATCAATTTACCGCGTAAAAGTTGCCCATATTAATGGACTTTTAGATGGAAGATTCTATTTTTATTTAAAAGCCTGGGAGGTAGAGCCAGTTTTGGCAGAAGATGCCTACGATGATCCACTTGACCTCTTGCATCACAAAGAATTAATTAAAGCACTGGATAAATTTTATTCTGACCCAAAACACAATACTATTCCAGTTATTTCAGCAATTATAATTGCTAACATGCGTATTGGGGGCATTTCCGAACCAGTTGTATACAGATATATTGAGGAAACACGATTCTGGGCCAATAGTATGAAAGCAGATATTGATTCAATGGCAGTTGAAATCCTTGCAGCAAAACTCGATAAACATTTATCAAAACCGTTTGATATAAGCGAAAAATATGGCCGTGGACCAGATTATGAACGCAAACGTGTGGTGTTAAAGCCTAAGTATCCTGAATCGGCAGATAAAGTTGATAAAGAAATAACCTGGTATTTGCGATTACTCCAAGGTTGGAAGTTTGGTATAACAGGCGGGACTAATCGGTGGAGTGCAAGTGACAGCGCTGTTTCGTCTGGATCAGGTTATAATCTTGTAATTAAGACACCGTTGTATTTTGCGACAGAAACACTCGAAACTCGCGTTCGCTTGGAAATAGGTGGTATAAAATTTTCAACTGATTTAAATGGAGGCCAGACTGCCGCATATGTCCAATTCGGATTACGGGATTCAAAAATGCCACTAATAAACCGAATGAAGTTAGATATTGGAATGGGATCCACATTAGGCAACACTTCTTTCAGCAGTGGGTTGTTGATTACGCTAAGGAAGAAGAGGCTAGATCTGATTACTCGCTATGTATCTGCAAGCTCTACAGCAGAGACCAAATTACCACCTAATTGGATATCTATTTCGCTGGGGTTTAATTTTTAATCGACCCGGTAGAAACCGATTGCGGGGTGGTATGTATAGACACGGTAGTCATTCGGGAATCGTACTTTAGCTATATAAAATTCAAAGCGGTCAGGTTGCCGACGATTTAGTGGAAAGACTTTATCTTTAGACACTGATTGTTTCGGTTGCAGGGCACCATCCATAGGCTCTAAAAAAGTGATCCGCTTTTCAGATAATATATCACCTTTACTATTGATGCGTAATAGAAAACCATCAAGTTCGCTGATATTTCGTTGGGAATTATTATTTATTTGAATGACGATGCGGATCTGTTTATCATTCATGATACGTTGACGAATATCGGCGACCAAAAGATCTTTTGACTCATCGCTATAAAGGGCAGAAAGGAATAAGCAGAATAACAGTATATTCATATGTAAACTTCGCCAGCGTACGAGAAAAACAAAAGGAAAACTAATCATTGGGAACCAAATATTTTACATAACCGTATTATTGAAACAATTATTCCTTACCGCACATGACAGAAACTGAATTCCGTAGATTATTGAACAAACTTGATGGTTATTTTATCCCGCGCCAGATCGGGTCAACTGCTAGAGAATGGATCACGGCTGGATCTTTATTAGGTGAAACAAGTATTTCTGATATAAAACGAATCCTTAGTAAAGAGTCAATTAACTGTCATTTTAGTGAATTTGGGGATGATATTCGTATTCATGTATCCAACCATGATAGTGTGATTTTACGAATACCAAAAATTTCTAAGACCCATCAGATTTTATTTATTCTGACAGTAATAACGACATTAATGGCTGGCGCCTTAATGCAAGGGGGACAACCATTAACAAATCCTGCAGAAATTCTAATGGGTGTTCCTTTTTCACTAACGTTGTTGCTGATTTTAGGCTGCCATGAATTTGGTCATTATTATTATGCCCAGAAGCATAAAGTAGATGCTACACTGCCTTACTTTTTACCGGCACCGCCATTTCTATTTATTATTGGTACTTTCGGTGCATTTATTAAAATAAAATCTCCCATTTATAAAAAAGACGCATTATTGCAAATTGGCGCTGCTGGTCCCATTGCCGGTTTTATTATTGCTGTACCGGCTTTGATAATTGGTCTCATGTTATCAGAGATCATCGCAATTGATGGGGGAGAAGCAGGCATCATTCTAGGGGATTCTCTGCTTATGAAATTTCTCACTATAATGGTGTTCCCAAATCTGGCTGATGGACAGGATGTTCTGCTGCATCCCGTAGCATTCGCTGGTTGGATTGGACTATTAGTTACCATGCTTAATTTGTTGCCGATTGGTCAGTTGGATGGTGGACACATTGCTTATGCAATGTTAGGTGAACGTCAAGGATTGGTGGGTCAAATTTCGCTTTTGGCTTTACTGCCGCTCAGTTTATTATCCCTAAATTGGCTGGTTTGGGGTATCTTAATTATTGTATTAATGCGCACAGCAAAGCATCCGCCTATCCAGGATATACATACACCCTTATCCAGAGAAAATCAGCTGGTGGGGTATGCTTGTCTGGTAATATTTATTTTATGTTTTATTCCTATTCCTTTTCAAATTTGATATGAATCGATTACCGGTCCTTTTCATTCAATTGGGATTATTATTTGGACAAGCAAGAATAGGTGAGTGGCAGGCGTATACTGCACCCCTCCATATCAATGATATTACTGGTTTTGAACAGCAAGCTGTTTGTGGGACGAATGGCGGTTTACTGATATATGATCAGGATGAAGATTCCTTTAATACGTTAACAGTTATTGATCAACTTGCCGGCACTGGGATCAATGTGGTTGAATTTGGCCAGGATGGTTATTTGTGGATTGGTGGTGTGAGTCCAGACGGTTTTGTTCAGGTTTACGATCTTGAGTCGAAAAACAGCATTGCAGAATTTGATTTTGGTTTAACTGAGATCATTGACATATCTATAACGGACTCTATTGGTTTTGTCGCGTTTCTGGAAAATCAGGACTGGGGACTATTGGAATTTATTTATCGTGATGAGAATTGGATTTATCGTGATGTATATCGTAATTGGCCAACGGATTTTGAATCAATTAATGCAATAGAGATCTGGGATGATGATGTTATGGTGGCCACAGAACAAGGATTATTTGTTGGTGATTGGCGAGGATCAAATCTGAAGGACCCAACAAGTTGGGGTCAGCCATACACAGCACTGAGCGGTAATATTAGCAGCCTGCATAAAAATGGCAGTAACATATTATTGGTCCATGAAAAGAATATATACCATTTAACGCCAAATACGTCGACGCCATTGACTTTACTTTGGGATTATTTTTCCGATACAGATCAATTCATTGATATAACGCAGGATTCAGATGGATTCCTTTGGGGTATACTTGACTGGAAATTCATGAAATTGAGTGATACCGCAATTGATTGGCAACTGAACGTGCAGTCTAAGTATTCATTTACGTGTTTAACTAAAATGCCTGATGGCCAAATAATTGCCGGATCGGAAATAGGTATTACACTGATTGATCAAGACGATCAAACACTGACCCGAGAGATACCGAACGCACCGCTGACAAACCAGATATCTGCAGTAACTGTATTGAATGATGGTCGGCTTGTTGCTGGTTCAAAGTATGGTCTTTCTATTAAAGAGTCTTGGGGTTGGCGAAATATTTCTGAATCTGATGAGATAATTCTTACACCAACTTATAATGAATTACGATTCGCTGTAGATTATATACCCGTTGATTTTGGCGGTTTTGTAGCTGATATGGAACAGGGGCCGGATGGTCTACTGTATTGCGCCATCCGTGGGACGTACCCTGAACCACGTAGCCATGGAGGAGGTATAATTATAATAGATATAGATAATCCTGAGAATTTCACTTTGATAGATACTGCAGTGTTGGATTATTACGCCAATGAATATATGGTTGTAAAAGATCTTGAATTTGATGCCTCAGGTATTCTCTGGGGAGCAAACGCTTATGCTACAACACGAGGAAACCCGATTACGGTACGGGATGCAAATAATTCCTGGGGATCATTTAGTGTGACTAACTCTGGAAATATCCTAAGCTATACGCCCAACACTATTGGGTTTGATTCATTCGGTCGTATTTGGATTGGTTCATTTGAGGACGATTTGAATACATCGCCGGCGCGGAATGGTGGATTGGTATATCTGGATTATGAGGGCAGTGTAATCAATCCTACCAGTACAGAATGGGGTTCAGTTGATATCAACCCTGGCTATACCAATAATACTGTATGGTCATTGGCGATTAATGATGAAGATATTCTATATGCGCTTACCCCTATTGGTTTGTTGCAATTGACTTTACAATTCTCAAATGCCGACCCTGTTAAAAAATATGGTTATGTATATTTTCCAAATATTTCTTACGGAAAAGGATCAAAGGTTCAGCTTGACTCCAGAAATAATGTTTGGACCGCCTCGCCAACACAAGGTGTGCATGTCCTAACATCAGGAGCAACGTATTGGCCGGATATAAACGGTTTCAAGCGAGATAATAGTCAATTGCTCTCGAATGAAGTGGCTGATATTGCGTTTAATAATGGTGAAGGTTTGGCCTATATCGCGACCAGTCAGGGAATTAGTGTATTGCGTATGCCTTTTGCAGTCCAGAAGGATAGCTACAACAAAACACGGGTGTTCCCCAGTCCATATCATCTACCCAGCAGTTCGCCACTAGTAATTGATGGTTTAATGGATGAGAGCACCTGTAAGGTAATGACGGTTACCGGTAGAGTGATCCGTACGCTTTCGGTTAATAGTCCAGGGGTAAATGGTTATCAGGCCTATTGGGATGGAAAAGACAGTAAGGGTATATGGGTTGATACAGGCGTTTACCTAATAGGTATTTATAGGGATGGCGGAGAGTCTGGGTTCGAAAAAATTGCTGTAATACAGGATTGAGTGCGAATCAATATTAGTTCTTTCGCTCAATAAACTCCGGCATTAAACTGAATTCCTGCTCCAATTCATCGGCAATACCGCGAATCATTTGTTTGCGCTCAGCATAAGGTAAAAACGAACTTTTCATAGCCATAATTATCATTTCTCTAAAGTCATGCAGTTTAAATCCGAATAACTTATGTGCCAGTAAAAGCTCCTTTGTCAGGGTGGTGCCGGACATTAAACGGTTATCTGTGTTTATGGTGACTCTAATTCCCTGATCATAATAATATTTCAACGGATGATATTTCAGA
>Ga0257113_1000235_pt1 | contig 17521 bp, 15 predicted proteins | sample LP_taG_4_FD_191568 | JGI IMG/M metagenome (GOLD analysis project Ga0257113, IMG submission 191568) | Marine microbial communities from Northeast Subartic Pacific Ocean, Canada - LP_J_2015_P26_2000m | ecosystem: Environmental > Aquatic > Marine > Oceanic | place: Canada: Northeast Subartic... | reverse complement strand
ACTGTGATGCTATTTATACAATCTTACAAAAGGGTACTATTGGGGAAACATACAATGTTGGCGGTAATAATGAAATCAAAAACATCCAAATTGTAGAAGTGATCTGTGATATTCTGAATGATATTCGTCCGGCAGGCTCAGGTAAATCGTACCATGAATTAATTAATTTCGTTAAAGACAGGCCTGGACATGACTTTCGGTATGCAATCGATGCATCAAAGTTAAAGAAAGAAATTGGATGGGAACCCAAAGAATCCTTTAATACAGGAATTCAAAAAACTATTGAGTGGTATCTGAAAAATGAAGAGTGGTGGAAAACAATTCAAGAGAATACGTACAAACAAGAGAGGCTTGGTATCTCTAATTAAACAAATGTAACCATCCTAATTAATTACCACTCATCTTCTTCATCCTCAACAATAAAGCCGTACCCTTCTGTCTCCAAGTGGCGTTTGACGATCGCGGATACATCCTGCTGCCCTTCAATCCCCCACAAGTAATCACGTAGTGCCTTCAGCATTGCTTCGGAATCCGGATGCAGTTTAGCTACATCCTTTCCCCAGGCTGATTTCACATCTTCTATCTGTTCATCAATTGGCACGTAAGGTGTCGGCATCTTTGTTCCAGGTATAATTGCTTGAGGATCACGGAGCCAATCCAGAACCCATTCTGAACGCAACCGTTCTTTTGTTAATGATAAATCTGGTGCCCATGTAAGAGCTGCCTGTTTCGGTTTGGTGGAACCGTAAAAGTGACAGTTATTACAAGCACCCATATCCTGAATAACATCACCTGCCCTGTACGAGGAGGAAGACTTAGATATTTGATGGGGGTTCTCATACGCTAATGTCTGACCGTCCTTAATCTGAAAATATTTGATGATTTTATTCCAATCTTTATCCGAAATCACTGCAAAAGTGGGCATCCGTACTTGGAGGTTAGGACGAATCATGGTTGGATGATTTAAGAAATTAAATAACCACTCCGGTTGGACCTTTCTTCCTTCTGTGTCCAATATCGGCGGGGCAAAAGATTGGATTAAACTAGGATCCTCTGCAGAACTTGCACCTGCGATATCCCCTAACCAGGTGGCAATTGTAGGCTGGATTGCACCGCCTTTATCATCAATTATATGGCAACCCAAACAATTATAAATTCGAATTAATTCTTCTCCTGCTTCAATTGCAAGGTTTCTCTCATTTCTTTCCGGTATTTTCGATTCGGGAATTTCATCTTTTACAAAACCAATCAAAGCTGTAACAATTGCTGCAATTTCATCATCCGTAAAATCATAATTAGGCATGCGTAATTTTTCATCTGGCAATTTTACTTTTCCCCGGTCAAAAATTCGTGGTTCCTTTAATTTCTGCGTAAACCAAGCTTCCCTTGAATGGGGTATTTCAATAAATCCAAAATCAAGTTTTTCAACCAGTTTACTACCCTCAAATGTTAATTCTGTACCTATCGGCTTGTCATTTTCAAAGCCCGGGATGTCATGGCAGCCAAAACATCCATACATTCGTATTAATTTTTCACCATTATAATCCAGTTTTTCCTCAAAAGTCATTTCCCCTCTTTTTATCCGGGAATCTTTATCTGATTTCATTTTCTTAAGAAAATCAAGGGTGATTTCATCAAGAACCTTCTCATTTATACTGGGAATATTCTTTTCGGAAAATCCTTCTTTTGTTAATGAGGATAGATACGAAGCAATATCTGCAGCTTCCTGATTGGTAAGTCGAAGGTTTGGCATTCTGGTTGAAGAAGAATACTTTTGTGGGTCTTTTAACCAGGAATAAATCCAATTGAGGGAGGTTTTTGACCCTGTTCCTACCAGGTTAGGTCCTTGTTCTCTTCTAAGTGTTTCTATTGAGGTTGTTTGATTTAATGGATCTGGGGCAATCTGGTGGCAACCAAAACAGCCTAAAGATGAGACAAGTAGTTCTCCATTCTTCCCATCACCTTTTATGGGAACAGAATCCATTCCATATTCTGAACTATTTTTAAACAAATAATGAACGATCGCATGGATTTCCTGATTTGTACGATTTTGTGAGTCTTCATCACTGTTATTCGACTGGTTAAAGAAACGAGGCATCCAGGTATTATGCCGAAATGATTTGGGATCGCTGATCCAATTATACGCCCACTCCTTAGTCACTTTTGAGGCAACCTTCTCTAAGCTTGGTCCTGCCTTTGGACGATCTTTATATTTATCAATTTTATGGCAGCCAAAACATCCTGAACGTTCAATCAAGTTTAATCCCAGATTTAACTTGTCTGCATATTTTACAGAGGTCTCATTTGAATGGCATTTAAAACAACTTGCTTCTACATATTGCATTGGAAGCATTGGAGTATCCCAATGATGTAATTGATGCCAGTTATATTTTTCCTCCCATTCCTTTGCTTGTTCATGCGATGATGGTACATGAACTGTAGAAATAAAATCAGTTCCACGCCCGCGGCCACCATGGCAGCTAGTACATCCAAATTCTTCAACTGGGTGGGGTGACGTACTTGATAAATATAAATCTAATCTTGGATGTGCTTTAAATGGCTGGATATCACTTTCAAATCCTTGATCAAGAATTCCTTTATGACACGTCATACATCGGTCTACTTTTGGAACTCTAGTAAAATTAACATTATCAGTTATATCTTTAACAACAACCTGTTCTACTTTATAGTATGGAGATAAAAAATCAACAAAAGGAAAATCTCTGATTATATTTCCGATCTTGTTTGAAAAATCCATATGAACAGGGTCGAGATTTGTCAATTTTCTTTCAATAAGAGTTGCTTCTTTTGTCAGCTTTCCTTTTTCTGCTTTAACCTCATTTATTTCTTTACTGAATTGTTTAACCAAAGCAGATTGTTCATCATAATCATCTTGTGCAGCTTCCAATACCAATTGAATTTCCAACATCTCAGTTTGGATTTTTCCCAACTTTTCTTCCAACTCATTTGCTTCTGATAAATGATGTGTACCTGCCTCTTCATATTCATATTTAAGAGCATCATAGTTCGCCTTTGAAAAGTTGAATTCCTGCTGTACTCTGTATAATACTGCATCCTTTTTTAATAATTCTTCTTCAGTCCGGGAAATCGCTTCAGATTTTTCGTTATATAATTCCTTAAAATTAGTTAGTCTTTTTTGAATGTCCTTGTATTCAGCAGTCCCTTCATATAATTTAGATGCCTTCTCAAACTCTTCATTTGTTTTCTCAATTTGAAGTGCTCTGAAATCACGCTGGTAATCTTTCCATGATCTAGAATAATCATCAACAAAAGACCATACCAAAACAGCAAAAAAGATTAAACTGGAAATGGCAAACCAGATATTTAAATTTGAAATATTGTATAGTCTCTCTTGAAAGTTCTCTGGTTTTTCTGCCATATATAAGTAAGTTTATATATTGAAAAAATATTCTGGAATCGCCACAATATATTTCAAATTAAACATCCATCTGAGATACATTTTTATAGGTAGACTTATTGCAAATAAAATTAAAATAATAAAAACACTATAGCGGAGGTTTCCCAACTTCTGATACAGTTTATTTAACATGCTTTTTGCTAGTAATGGTGGTAAAACCATAAAGTATCCTAAGATCAATAAAAATCCCCACATCTCCCGGATTAAAATATTATCAGGAAGCCCCGAACGGAACCAAATTATATAAATGTATTCTGATAGATTTATATTTGTAAGCGGTGCCAATTTGTGAATATCCCAATACTCAAATGGACCGAAAAAATTCCAGTTTGGTCCTCTTAAAAATGTACCAACTATAATTAGAAGAATCCAAAGTACCAGCCATCCAAACATAAATAAGGATACAGCCATTTTTCTCTGTTTGAAACTATAGTATCCAACTCCTTCCTTATTGATATCTAGATAAGGAATTGCCATAAGACCAATAATCATGATGGTAGGAAAAAGGACTCCTGCAATCCATGGATCAAAGTACACTAACATTTCCTGCAATCCTAAAAAATACCAGGGTGCTTTGGAAGGATTTGGAGACAGGGTGGGATTTGCAGGCTGTTCTAAAGGTGCTGGTAGAGCAATTGACCACACTACTAATAAGACTGTACACAACACCAAAGCAATGAGTTCTATGTAAACTAGATCTGGCCAGGTTAATACCTTATCGTCTGGGTCATGATATTCATTTACCTTTTCATTATTATCAATCCGCTTATCATTTTCAGTGGCTTGTTTCATACTCAGCCATGTAAAAAACGCAACCAGAAAAATTAATCCAACAATAGGTACGTTATCTGGCTTCAAAACAATAAGTTTGAAATTCTCATCTGTTAATCCAAAAAGAAAAAAGGTTAACAATCCTAATAATATCAGGATTCCGCCTTTATTTGTCCAGATAAGATCTAACTTGAATTTCTTGTTCCATTTGTAGAACCAATCATTTGGTGGAAAAATGAAAAAGAAAGTTAAGAGAATAAAGGTTAACATAACGGTTGGGGAGGAAACCGTATTTATTATATGTTTTATTAACTCCACTGGTATAAGTATCTCATCAATTTAAAGCGGTGTAGTAATTCCACCATCTTTTCGAATTCTCCAGAAATGTATTGCCATAAAAATTATGATAATAAACGGAAAACCAATGCAATGTAGTACATAAAACCGTAATAGAGCAGCTTCACCTACAAATCGACCTCCAAGTAATGCAAATCTTACATCACTTCCTGCATGAACCAGGTTAATATCCCCAATTGACAGTAGAGCCGCACCAGGCCCTTCATGGCCTAAAAATGGAGTTGCTCTAGCCATATTTGTTCCCACAGTGATAGCCCAAATTGCTAATTGATCCCAGGGTAAAAGATATCCGGTAAAACTTAATAACAATGTCAAAACGAGTAGAATTACTCCTACCATCCAATTAAACTCTCTCGGTGGTTTATACGATCCAGTCATAAAAACTCTGAACATGTGAATCCAAACTGTTATGACCATGAGATGAGCTGCCCAGCGGTGGATTTCCCGCATGATTCCCAACGGTACCTGCTCACTCAAATCCATTATATCCGTATAAGCATACTCAACAGTGGGCCTATAATAAAACATGAGAAGGATTCCAGTGATAGTCAATACACAAAAAATATAAAAGGACAATCCCCCAGCGCACCATGTGTATTTTAATCTTACAGCATGACGCGGCATCCTCACTGGGTGAAGATGGAGAAACACACTATTCAACACAGAAAACATGCGTCCCCGCCTGTTTCTTGGTATTCCTGTTCTAATTATAGATTTCCAAACCTGAGAATCTCCAAATCTGGAAATGAATCCTCTCTTCTTACCCTTTTGATCTTTAGCCATTTTGCTTGTAATCCTTATTTTTCTTTATTTTAAAATTTCTAAACGCGGAGAAATGACTCCGGGTCGCTCCATTGACCTTTTTCGTATGCATATTTTTTCGTTTTATCAATGAAAATTTGTCCATCATTTGCTAAAGCAATTTTAAATCGTTCTAGTGGCCTAGGTGCAGGACCTTCAAAATTAATACCTGTCTTACGGAAGCCGCTCCCGTGACAGGGACATTTAAATTTATTTTCATTTTTTAACCAGTTTGGTGTACATCCCAAATGTGTGCAAACTGTCGACAAAGCATAAATTTCTTCTGTAGTTCTGACAATCCAAACTCCGTATTTTTCTTTTAAACTTGTGGTAACATCGCCAACACTATAGTCATCAGGATATCCAGCTTTGAAGGTCTGTTTAGGTTCAAAAAGAACATTGGGAAACATAAATCGGAGCATAATTCCAAAAAAAGTTCCGGTAGCAGCAGTGAATGCCAACCAAGCCAGGGTAAGCCAGGAAAAAAAAGAGCGTCTTTTTATTGGTTCTACTAAAATTGATCCTTTACCAATGGAGGCACGTTTTTGAGAAGGATTTTTTTCCGGTTCGCCTTTAGGTACCTCTGGTTTTTTTGAATCCAGGTTCTGTTCATCTACAGAATCCATTTGGGGATTAGCACTATCACTACTAATTTCATCGGTCTGTCCAGAACTTTGTTCATTTTCTTCAGTATTATTTACATCATTTGGTATGTTTTTATGTTTATCCATAGGAAACATCATATTCCATCCACTGGTTAGAAGAACTCGTATTTATTTTTAACACATCCATTGCTGTTTTTCGAATGTTAATATTATTTTCCTCATCAGCCAGTTCTTGAATCTTACTATTAATGATGGGGTCATTTAGAAGTATTCCTGCTCTGATTGCAATAATTCGAGCCTGATCCCGTTCCCGTATATCCACCTCTGGGAAATTAATGAAAAATTTGCCTTCGATCAATTTTAATATTATTTCACGGCCAGAATCATCTCCAATTTTAGCAAGAGATATAGCTGCATCCCATCTAATATTTGGTTGACTATCATATAATGATTTTTTTAAATCCTCTATTACTTTTGGATCAGCAATATTTCCGAAAGCAATAACAGTTTGCAAGCGAATGTTTTCATCTTCATGATCTAAAAATAGTTTCAGTTTTTGGACTGCTTTCCCAGATTTTAAAAGACCCAGCGCTCTTATGATAGCAGGAATATTTTCAGTATTTTCATTTTCAATTTCAGAAAGTAACGGATCGATATATCTGCTATTACCAGTTCTTCCCATTGCCAGGGCAAGATATTGTCGTACTCGATTATCATCATGTTTGGACTGTTTAAATATATTGATCATCTCTGAAATAAACCGATCATCCTTTGAGATTTCATCGGAAATGTACAAAACCTTTGAAAGTTCAAAGGCAGATTGCCAGCGTTTAGTAGCGCCACCAATTTTGATATCATTCAGATAATCATAGGGGGTAGCATCCTCATAGGTCAGAAGACTAAACAAACTATAAATAAACACCAAAGATGCGGCCACAAGAAAAGGGATAATCACAAATGAGTGAAACAATATCTTAAAAATGGATTTTTCCGGTTCGTTCGGGATTGGGATTTGATCTGTCATTAATTACCTAAACCACAAATTGTATCAAGAATCAAATTTAAAACTATCTCTAAAAAATTTACAAGAGCAAAAACGGGAACTTATCACCCTAGTTTTTCCCTTTTTCGAAGGTACTGACTGAGAGCAATATCCAAATCTTGATCTGTAAACAAAGGAATATAATCTATCAATCGTTTTCGGCATTGCTTTCGGTATTTATCCTGAAATTCAAGCATCAAGTCCTTGTAAGAATTACGAATTTGCCACGGCTCTGTAGTAACCAGTTCCCCTGTTTCCATATCCTTAAACCGGGTGCGGGTGTTAAAATTGAAGTTCAATTCCTGACGATCAAGAATGTGAAAGACAATTACCTCCTGTTTATTGTATCTGAAATGTTTTAATCCCCCTATAATTGCATCAAAATCATCGAAAAGGTCAGAGATCAGAATAACAAGTCCACGTTTCTTGATCCGATCAGCCATTTCGTGTAATACATTTCCAATCTGTGTATCTTCACCAGGATTTATCTGATCCAGTTGGGAAAAAATGGTATTTAGATGACTGGATGTTGAGCGAGGAGGAATAAATGACTGGATTTTTTTATCAAATAGAATGAGACCGATCCCATCTTTTTGATTAAGCATCAGATAAGAAAGGGCTGCAGTAAGGTAACTTGCATATTCCAATTTGGATATGTTTTTGCTACGGTAAGTCATGGATTTACTGATATCCATAATCAGGTACGAACGAAGATTGGTCTCTTCTTCATATTGCTTTACATAATACCGATCGGTTTTTCCATAAAGTTTCCAATCGATATGCCGAATCTCATCTCCCGGGCCATATGCCCTATGTTCCGCAAACTCTACACTAAATCCATGGTAGGGGCTTTTATGAAGTCCGATGATATATCCTTCAACTACAAGTCTTGCTCTTAGTGACATATTACCCAGCTTTGCTGCCACCTCAGGATGAAGGTATTTTCTTTTATCTACAGCGGGCAAAACTTAACTCTTTGCTTCCAACAATTTTACCAGGATATCATCGGTACTTAATCCTTCTGCTTCAGCATTAAAATTGGGGAGAATTCGATGCCTCATAACAGGGAAAACCAAATCCTTAATATCATCAATATTTGGTGTTGGGCGACCATCCAAGACCGCTTTTGCTTTTGCACCAAGGATAAGATATTGAGAGGCCCTTGGTCCTGCTCCCCATTCAATCCAGTCATTGATAAAATCAGGTGCAACTGCGGATCCTGGCCGGGTTGATGCTACTAAATCTACAGCATATTCCACTACATTTTCCGCCACAGGAACCCTGCGGATAAGATCTTGATAAGAAAGAAGATCGTTCCTGCCTATAACTTTTTTCAGTGTTTCAGAAGTTTGTCCGGTTGTGGTTTGTACAATGGCTATTTCTTCTGATCGATCAGGATAATTGATTTTGATATGAAACATAAACCTGTCCAACTGAGCCTCAGGAAGGGGGTAGGTCCCCTCCTGTTCAATAGGGTTCTGGGTTGCAAGTACAAAAAAGGGTTCCTCTAAAACATAGGAGGTACCTGATGCAGTAACCTTGTGCTCCTGCATCGCTTCCAACAGGGCAGCCTGTGTTTTTGGAGGTGTGCGGTTAATCTCGTCTGCCAGGATGATATTTCCAAAGATCGGCCCCTTAAAAAATCGAAACCCTCTTTTCCCTGTTGATTGATCTTCATCAATGACCTCTGTTCCAGTAATGTCGCTAGGCATAAGATCGGGAGTGAACTGGATCCGCTTGAATTTCAATTCCAAAAGTTCAGCAATTGATTTGATCATCAGTGTTTTCGCCAAGCCCGGTACACCAACCAGGAGAGTGTGTCCTTTGCAGAATAAAGCAATTAGTATATGATCCAGAACGCTGACTTGACCAATAATTGATTTCCCAATTTCTGAAAGAAAATGGGTGCGGGCTTCAGTCAATTTTTCAAGTAAGTGTAAATCTTTTTGTTCTTTCATATTATTCCCTGTTTTGATAGTTACATTCAAAAACTAAAGAGGGAAAATTACGTGCCCCTTGTCCCTTTTACAATCTTATTGTCTTGCTCTCCCAATAAAGATTTGAGAAATTCATGTTCATGTTCAACGTTAAAACAAATGAAAAAGTTCACTGGATAGGCTTGACCCGTAATGAAATGAGGGAACATGTTGCAAAGCTGGGACAACCACACTTCCGAGCAGATCAAATTTACAACTGGATTTATTCCGGGAAAATTAAATCATTTCAATCCATGGCAAATATTCCCAAATCCTTCCGCACAGTTTTGGGCCAAACATCGGGGATTCATCCCCTCTCTTTAGTTAAAATAACCGGTGAGGATTCCTCGCTTACCAGGAAATTTCTCTTCAGGCTGTCCACCGGTGAGATGATTGAATCCGTTTTAATGCAGGAAGGAAACCGAATAACTGTATGCTTATCTTCCCAGGTGGGGTGTGCAATGGATTGTGATTTCTGTGCTACAGCGAAAATGGGATTCCAAAAAAATCTCTCTGTTGGGGAAATTGTAGATCAATTTCTATTTTTGCAGCAAGAATCTGAAAAAAAAATTACCAATGTTGTATTTATGGGAATGGGAGAACCTTTCCTGAATTATGCCCGAGTGATAAAAGCTGCTGATCTGTTAAATCAATCAGATGGAATTGATTTAGGCGCACGCAGGATTACAATCTCGACTGTGGGGATTATTCCAAGAATAAAGCAGTTTTCCAAAGAGGGTCATCGCTATAAGTTAGCTATCAGCTTGAATGGGACAACCCAGAATCAACGATTACAAACAATGCCTGCGGCAAAAAAATATCCCATTCATAAGCTGATAGATGCGGCAAAAAACTACTATGAAACAGCAAAACGGTTTCCCACTTTCGAATATGTACTGATGAACAATCTTAATGATAGAACTACTGATGCTGAAAATCTCATTAAATTGATTGGAAATCTCCCTTGTAAAGTGAATCTAATTCCCTACAATGAAATTGGAGGAACTTATAAGCGTCCATCACATGACCGGTTAACACGTTTTATCAATGCACTGAAAAATGTACCGTTTACCGTGACTGTTCGTTGGAGCAATGGTACTGAAATTGATGCTGGTTGCGGCCAATTAGCCGTGAATGCAGGAGGTAGTGTTCAATCATAAACAAAAAACTCATATCAATGGCTGGGTCTATCCGTTCGTATTCAGGATTTCAAGGGAAGAAAGCAGTAATCTTAGGCTCAGGACTTGGTAGTTTACCAGATCAATTCGAAAACAAAACTATTATTCCTTACGAAAAAGTTCCTGGATATCCCAAACCCTCTGTGAAGGGACACTCTGGAGAATTTGTTGTTGGCACTCTGAATGGTGAAGAAATTCTGGCAGCAAAAGGAAGGTTCCATTATTACGAAGGGTTTGACTTCTCAGAAATTACATTGCCTATCCGTTTATTGCATGAGCTCGGTATTTCATTTGTTATAATCACAAATTCCGCTGGTTCATTACGTAAGGACTACCATCCTGGAACATTGATGGCTATGAATGGTCATCTTGACTGCACATTTATTGAGGGACCTGAATTACCAACAATAAATAAAAAACCACGTTTTTATAATTCTGAAATATTAGCATTAGCAAAAAAATGCTCTCTTGAAACTGGTGTTCAAATAAAAGAGGGAGTTTATTGCTGGACATTAGGGCCAGCTTACGAAACGCCGGATGAAGTTAAGTTCATACAAAACCTCGGTGGAGATGCGGTAGGAATGAGCACGGTACCTGAAATAAAAATGGCAGGAGAACTTGGAATTAGTTCATTGGGAATTTCCTGTTTGACAAATTACGCTGCAGGAATTACAAAAAATTCTTTATCCCATGATGAAGTGATAGAGACCGCTGATAAAGTAAAAAATCAATTTTCAAAACTAGTCGCAAAAATTTTGATTGAAAAAGACACAAATTAAAATCTATTTGTGAAAAAAGAAAGATTGTATAATTCAAAAAAACTGGATGATATTTACTCCCATATAAGAGGAGATTTAGAAAGGATTTAAGAAAATTTACTATGACAAAAAAGCACCAGAAAAATGATTTAACAGTTAATGTAAGATCAGAAATCTTTGAGATTCAGGATACCATAATTGAAACCCGGAGAGATATTCATAAATATCCGGAATTAGGTTTTGAAGTACACCGTACAGCTGGAATTGTTTCAGACCGTTTGAATTCATTTGGAATTGACGTTCAAACCGGAATAGGGAAAACCGGGGTTGTCGGGACTCTTCAGGGAGAAAAAGACGGTGCCACCATTGCGTTGCGTGCAGATATGGATGCACTGCCAATCCAGGAAACAAGTGACATCCCATACAAGTCAGTTCACGATGGGGTTATGCATGCCTGTGGACACGATGGTCATACAGCCATGCTTTTAGGGGCAGCAGAAATTATTTCAAAATTTCAGGATACCCTCAACGGTACTGTAAAATTCATTTTCCAGCCGGCTGAAGAAGGAGAAGGAGGCGCCCGTTTTATGATTGAAGATGGATGTTTGGATGGAGTTGATGAGATCTACGGAATTCATGTTTGGAGTTATCAAAAATACGGAACAATCGGTGTTAAAGAAGGCCCAATTTTAGCTGCAGCAGATGCATTTACAATAACAATTAAGGGGAAAGGTGGGCATGGAGCAGCTCCTCAGGGAACAGTTGATGCCATTGTAGTTGCTTCCCATCTTGTGACAGCCCTGCAAACCATCGTAAGCAGGAATACAAATCCTCTGGAAAGTACAGCGCTTACTGTGGGAAAAATTTCAGGAGGACACAACTTCAACGTTATCGCTGATACGGTTGAACTCAAAGGTACTGCCCGTGCCTATACTGAAGAAAATAGGCAAATGATCAAGAAACGATTAAATGAAATAATTGAAGGAGTAGGAAGTACGTATGGTGCAAAAATTGAAATGGATTATTGGGATGGATATCCACCTACTGTAAATCATAAAGTACCGGTGGAAAGATTAGTTAGATCTGCAGAAAAAATTGTTGGAGAAGGAGTAGGATTCCCATATTTATCTATGGGTGGAGAAGATTTCAGCTATTACACGCAGAAAATTCCCGGCTGTTTTTTCTTTGTAGGATCAACCCCTCCGGACCAAAAACCAATGAGCGTGCCTCACCATTGTTCACATTTTAATATTGATGAACGGGCGCTTCTTGTTGGTTCAAGCATTTATGTGCAATTAATTGAGGATTTATTAATAAAATAAATTTAATATCCTTCCGTTGCGTTTTCACCGCGGGGATCAGCGCCACCGTAAAACCCCTTCTCCCCTATCATTATTCCATTGGCCTGCCCAATAGTGCCCCAGCGATAAGACCGGATGATGTGACCACGATTGATTAGATTCTGTTCTACATCTTTGGACAAGCTTCTTTGCTCCACAATAATTGCATCAGGTAACCACTGTGAATGGACTCGTGGGACAGAAACCGCTTCCTGAATATCCATCCCGTGAATTGCAACATTTAGAATAATTTGCATGACTGTAGTGATGATGGTAGACCCACCGGGAGTACCAATGATTAAAAAAGGCTCACCGTTCTTTAGAACAATTGTTGGAGTCATGGAGCTCAATGGCCGTTTGTAAGGCTGAATAGCATTGGCTTCATTTCCAATGAGCCCGAAGATATTCGGTGACCCGGGTTTTGCTGAAAAATCATCCATTTCATTGTTCAAAAAGAATCCAGCACCCTCTACTAATACACCACAGCCAAAGCCAGTATTCAATGTGGTGGTGACACTCACTGCATTCCCATTCTTGTCAATAACGGAATAATGGGTTGTCTCTCGGCTTTCATAAGCTAAAGGATCGCCTGCTTTTACAACCGAACTTTTTGTCGCTTTTTCCATGGAAATATTCTGAATTCTCTCGAAAGCATATTCTTTTGAAACCAGCATTGATACCGGCACTTCCCAGAAATCCGGGTCACCCATGTGTTCAGCACGATCCGCATAGGCCCTGCGTTCAATTTCCGTGAGAAGGTGAATATAATCGGATGAATTCCAGCCTAAAGTATCCAAAGGATATTGTTCTAACATGTTGAGCATTTGGATCAGGAGAACTCCTCCAGAACTTGGAGGTCCCATAGAAATAAAGTCTAAACCCTTGAAATCTCCGGTAACAACAGTGCGATAAACTGAATGATAATTATCCAAATCTTCTTTTGTAATGAAACCATTGCCTTCGGCCATTTCTCTTTCAATCAATTGAGCAGTTTTCCCTTCATAAAACCCGGCGCGCCCTTTTCTGGAAATCAGCTTCAAAGTCCTGGCTAAATCTCTCTGGACTAACTTATCTCCTGCTCTCCATGGTTCACCGTTCTTTTTAATAAAAACGGCTTTTGCTCCGTCGTCATTTATAAAAAAGTCGTGGAAAATATTCAAAACTCGGGCAAACCCATATGAGATGGGAAAACCCCGCTCTGCCAATTGAATGGCAGGAAGCAGCAATTGACGCAGGGAAATATTCCCCGAACCGTGATCTCTCCAGATTTTTAATAATCCATCTACTGATCCCGGTGTACCTGCTGCCAGGTGAGAATAAAGAGAAAGGCCGTGAACCACATTGCTGGAATCATCCAGATACATATCGCGGTGTGCCATACTTGGTGCCATCTCACGAAAATCCAGGCTAAATGATTCTCCGTAGGCCGTGTGAGCTACTAAAAAACCTCCTCCGCCAATATTTCCGGCCTGGGGATGTGTTACCGCCAACGTAAATCCAGTGGCCACCGCTGCATCTATTGCATTACCGCCTTTTTTTAATATGTTAACTCCAGCATCTGAGGCCAATCTGCTGGCAGATACCACCATACCATTTTTTGCATATTCCGGTTCTGCATGGGAATATTGAATGAGACACAGAAAAATGATTGTCCAAAATATTTTTTTACATTCTATCTTCTTCATTTCAGTACTGATTTATAAGGATAAACTCAATGGATATAATCCAAAGACAAAGCAAACTAAATCCGCATAGTTTGCAACATATTTTATTATTATCACTCTTTTTATCTTTTATATTAACCCTTGTTTTATTTTTAACAGAAAGGAATTAAATAAAAATTGGACAATGGCTCACTTCAGATACGGATGGCAATAAATAGTCTGGTCTATTGCATACCGCCGATTTTACAGCAATCAGGAAGATTTTCGTAAACTATAGGATCCGCCTCTGTATTATTGGCTTGATAACCAAGAGCAGAAACCGCTTTTTCTATGGCAGCTAACTCAATAGTCGATGCCTTGTAAATTACATGGCCAACTTTTGTATTTAAATCAACGTCAAACTTGCTGATACCGTCAACTTTGGCCATTCCTGATTCAATAGTTTTTTTACACATACCACATTGAACGGTACTCAGTGTCACGTCAGTGTGTTTTTCTCCTTCACTGCTGCAGGCCATAATTCCAAATAATAGTCCCCATAAAGCGAATATGTTTACTTTCTTCATTTTACACTCCTTGTTAAATAGAAATATTCGAAGAATTTTATTTAACCAGTTTTTCTGTTGCTCAATGACAACTACCGTACCATCCCTGACATATTTTTTAATTTGGGTATAAAGTTTCACCTTCACTTTTAGCAATTATCGCAGCTCCAATGCTGTCGCTGGTTACATTGACCATAGTTCTAAACATATCCAAAGGGCGGTCCACTGCCAGCATGGTTCCCACAATAATAGCAACATCAGGATGATCTCCAAGGCCAACGGAATCTAATACCACAAAGATCATTACCAATCCTGCGGATGGAATGGCTGCTGCACCTACAGATGCTAAAAAGGCTGTCAATACAATGACAAATTGTTGTGCAATGTTCAAGTCGAAACCGATTGCCTGGGAAATAAATAACACTCCAGCGCACTCGTATAAGGCGGTGCCATCCATATTGATGGTTGCACCCAAAGGCAGAACAAAACTGGTTGTTTTATTCGAAACTCCCACTTCATTTTCAACACAATCCATTGTAACAGGAAGAGTCGCTCCAGATGAACTGGTAGAGAATGCCGTCATGAATGCCGGGGCCATGGCTTTAAAATGCTTGATTGGACTGATCCGCGTAAAAAGATAGAAAATGACCGGCAGTGTAATCATCCAGTGGATCAGCAAGCCTGTTACAATTGTGATCATATACATCCCCACAGCTTTGAATAATTCAAAACCGGAAGTGGCCACTGCTTTGGTAATTAAACCAAAAACACCAATGGGTAATAAAGCAATAATGCCATGGGTGAGTTTCATCATGGCTTGAAAGCCATAATCGAAAAAATGTGTCAGCATTTCCTGGGGTCTTCCAGATAACCGGGTGATTGCGAAGCCAAAAACGATGGACCAAAAAATTACACCTAACATGTCGCCGTCAGCCATGGCTGCAATCGGATTCAATGGAATCATTCGAATGATAATTTCTCCAAGAGATGATGGCTTTTGCAAAGAACTTGGATCAAAAGACTGGCTTGAACTTGCATATTCGAGACCAACCCCTGGTTGAATGATATTGGTCAAAATTAATCCAACAAGGATTGCAAAAATGGACGTCGCAAAATAGTATACAAATGTTTTGGAGCCTATTCTGCCTAATGTACGGCTGTCACCCAGGCTGGCAACACCACTGGTGATAGAAAACAGAATTAATGGAACAATGATCATTTTTAATAAACGCATGAATATTGTTCCCAGCGGTGCAACAAATAACGAATTTTCACCGAATACAAGTGCAAATATGGTTCCCAGGGCCATAGCGATGAGAACTTGCCAGTGAAGTTTCAGTTTAAACATAAATACCCTTTAGTTAGAACCATACACGAGTTAAAGGTACTGCAAATTGTGGAAATAAAAAAAGCCCGAAAGAAATCAGTTCACACAGGAATCAAGCATCTGATATCACTTCCTGATTACAAAAACAGTCAATGACTTAGGGGCTGCTGATGCCAATAACAAGGTATTACTAATATACATATAAGAACGGAAAATTTTGGTGTCTATGGCGATTGGGCAGGCCTCTTACCATTCCGAATAGAGAAGTTAAGCCAACTTGCACAGATGGTACTGCCCTTTTGAGAGTGGGAGAGCATGTGGATGCCACTTTTTATACCTAGATTTAAAATGTTATGTTGTCGAGATTGACATTTCCACCAGAGAGTATAACCCCAATATTTTTGGAGTTCAGATCCGAACTTTTATTAATGAGTGCAGCGAAGGCAACTGCTGAGGATGGTTCAATGACAATCTTTAAGCGAGACCAGATCAATTTAAGCGCAGATAAAATTTGATCCTCGGTTACCAAAACAATCTCTTCAATCCCATTTCGAATAATTGGAAAGTTAATATCACCTAATTGGGTTTTTAACCCATCTGCTATGGTATCTGTAGTTTTATTGGTCTCAATTCTGCCAGATTTTAAAGATCTAAAAGCATCATCTGCATTTTCTGGTTCACCACCGTATATTTTACAATTAGGTAATCTTTGCTGTACAGCTAAAATTGTTCCAGCAACTAATCCACCACCGCCAACTGGTGTGAAAATGGCGTCTAGGTTTGAATATTTTTCTAACAACTCAAAAGCCGCTGTCCCCTGCCCCTTAATAACATCTAAATTATTAGAGGGATGAATGAAAGTGGCACCATTTTCTATCGATATTCGTTCAGCATTAGTTTCTCTATCTTTCAAAGTTGGTAGACAAATAGTAACCTCTCCTCCATATCCCTTGACAGCATCAATCTTTACTTTTGGAGCAGATGATGGCATCACAATATATGCTGTTACACCTAAATTATTTGCAGCAAGAGAAAGAGCCTGAGCAAAATTTCCTGAAGAGTGAGTTACAACACCCTTGTCTTTTTGTTCTTCTGACAAGTTAAGAATGGCATTCGTTGCTCCTCTCATTTTAAATGCGCCTATTTTCTGAAAATTTTCACATTTAAAAAACATATTGCAACCGACAATCTCATTTAAAAGAGTAGAAGTCAAAATCGGAGTTTCATGAATGTATGGCTTGATTTTTTTTGCTACATTTTTGATTGTTTTCATAATAGTCTAGAATTTGAAATATGAAAATACAAAAAACAGGCCTGATAAATGATAATACATTTTAGATGTTTAAATTAATAATTACCAACCATTGAAATTCTAGAAACTCTTATAATATAGAGATGGATACAAACGAAACCCCTGAACTTAAAGAAGTTGTCGACGTCATTGTGTTTTGTGGGCAATGTGGACAGATAAAAGGATCCGGTGTCTGTTGTGTAAAAGACGCTAAAATGTGTGGGTGTGGCGCACATTCTGGTTCACCCGTCTTCTGGACAATACCAGGATAATTTTTCAATTAATTTGGCAAACTCTTATTCCTTTAATTCATGTATAGAAAATGATAAAGTATAATTAAGTATGACAAACAAAAAGCCCCTCTAGTTGCACTAAAGGGGCTTTTATAGTATCACTAATCTTCCAACCTAAAAACTATAGCCGATTG
>Ga0257113_1000234_pt1 | contig 17524 bp, 11 predicted proteins | sample LP_taG_4_FD_191568 | JGI IMG/M metagenome (GOLD analysis project Ga0257113, IMG submission 191568) | Marine microbial communities from Northeast Subartic Pacific Ocean, Canada - LP_J_2015_P26_2000m | ecosystem: Environmental > Aquatic > Marine > Oceanic | place: Canada: Northeast Subartic... | reverse complement strand
CGGCTCTACACGAATAGGTGTTTTTAGAGGCGTGTGGCCGACATACCTACCGTCTATGTAAATAGGGACCCCATCTAGATTAGCATCTATTCTTATTGCTGATTGCCCCAATAATAGTTTATCATTCTTCGGTTTCCCATACTTACTTATTTTACTTTTTGAAATAGATACAAACGGTAGTTTTTGCCACCATGATGTTTTAGGAACTTTTACAATTCTTCCATCTAGTTTATCATTAATTATAGAATGTTCTGCTAGCTCTTCAATGAGCTGTCCTTTTGAAGACTCTAGATTATCAAATAAAGCAGCTTTATTATCGTTCTCTTTAGCTGCACTCATTTTATCCCAAAGACTTAGACTGCTTGTGTGGTCCTGTTTTTCAGATAAATCTTCCCACTCAGTTAATTCTTCCCCCGATTCTTGTTCAATGAAGTATTCATCCACAGTGTTTATATCAGAATTATTGTGCTCTACAAGCCCATCGTCCCATGTAGCATCGTCACTATTTGAAAAAGTATCCGAATATTGGGTAAAATAGTCATCTATTGAGGCCTCGTATTTTTTATTATCTAGACCAGATAATAAAACTTTAGATACCTCGCTAGGATGGTTTGTGTGATAGAGATTCCCTTTATATTTGAATATTGCATTTGGGCCAAGATCTTCTCTTGCCTTATTAAATGCTGCCTGAAAACTCGTATTATATGTAGGGAACCCTTCCTGAGCCACCTCTGAAAAAACAGATCTGCCAGCTCTATCAATATGGCGCTTAAAATTAGCCTGCTGATCATTTTTCATTTCAGTGTGTATAAATACCACTGCAGATGAAGAATTTTCTGAGTTAATTATATCGTACCACTGAATTTTTTTAGTTAAAAGCACTGCGATTTGAACAGATTCATCAAAGTTATCTATAACCAACTCTTTAATTAAATTATTAGGATCAGACTTGGGTTTAATATTATTTCGGTGTTTTACTCCTAATAAAGTTATATACAGCCAGTTTCTATCTGATTTCCAACTAATAATATTATCATTTGGAATTGGCTCAGAGAATTCGATACTTAGCATAAGCCCATTGCTCTTAGGGTCATACTTGATATCCTCAAGTGTAGACGCCATTGCACCTGATACAATCAGGGACGCAATAAGGATTATATGTTTTATTTTTTGCAACATATTGGACTCCGCTATAAACCAATATTAAAACAATCTTTGTTCTAATGTCAACAATAAAATGATATTACTTATATTGTTGATATATAGTAACTTAGGGAGATTATCATAATATAAGGCTCTACTTTAAGTAGTAATTTTCTTAGGTTTTTTGTATATAGTTATAATTGAAAAACATATCCATTTATTTATAAAAAATTGCTAGTTTAAATTAGAATAAGTAGTAAAAATTGTGTTTAGATGAAGCTAATAAAGCAAATACTGTATCTGGCCATATCTCTTAGTGCCGTTTTGGCTGGGGCGACAAAAACGAAAACGATTAAAACCTATACTATATCGCGTAATTTTGGGACAGAAACTAGGGAGCTAACGCACTCTGCTTTCATTCGATATAACCATAAAAGAAAGGTGTTAGATAGCAGTCTTTATATTCATAACATACCTTTATCTGAAAAATACAGTTATATAGATTTTAACGACAGAATATCCCTTAAAAAACTGATTGGGATAGAAAGACTCATGCATTTTAAATATGAATATAATCTTGAAGGTCAGCTTGTTTCCAGGGTTTTATATGGGAACAACAACGATTCATTAAAGTGGCTTGAATTTTATAAATACTACAGCAATGGAAACCTTTGGAAAGTTATCAGGTTTGATCCATCAAAAGTAAACCCAGAAAATAAAATTGATACTCCTTTATCTGATCCAAACAATATGCCGTGGGGTGAAACTTTCTCTTACAACAAATCTGGAACAGTGCAAGAGCATAAAGAGTTTTATGCGGGATTTATCCTTGAAGCCACTATATATGATATTAATAGCAATGGAACACTAACCATTAAGGCTGAAAATTTTGATCCATCTATAATGATAAAAACAACCTATTCATATAATGATGATGGACAGATCTATGAAAAAATTAACTCAAGACGTGGCTTTGCTATTGGATCTGAAAACTATGAGTATGATACCTATGGAAGAACGATAAAGATTAATTATTTTAACCTTAATGGTAATATAGAAAAAACTTCTACTTTTCTTTATAATGATGAAGAAAACAGGCAAACAAAGATTATTACAGATCCATCAAAAAAACTAGTACACAGAATTGAAACTCAGAAAAATAGTAACAATAAAAATATTATTGAGGCTACTTTTGATGGAAAAAGTCGTTTAATCCAAAAGAAAACTATTGGCTATGACAGTGTAGGAAGATTATCAAGAATTCATGATTACGATATGCTAAAACCAGGAGAAAATGGAAATCCAATACTAATTAACATAATTACATATGAATATGATTAAATTCGACCAGGTTTTTTCAATGACAATAAATTTCGGGAGGCATAATGAAAGTCATTGATATAAAAAGTACAATAATTGGAGTCATGACAACTCTTCTTATTTTATCTGTATACGGTTTTCGACCAGAGACTGATGAACTTGGACACCTCGTAGTAAAAAGTATTACTATCGAAGATGATAGAGGTGTCGTAATGGGTTATATGGGTAATGGCTATATGCAAACATATAATACATTCGGAGAGCCCACGCTTTTTGTTGGCACAGGAAAAGATGGCGGCGGGTATTTAAGAGCATATAATGGTGAGGGTGACGAATCAGCATATGTAGGGACAGGAAGGATGGGTGGTGGATATATACGAACCTATAATAATTCTGGAAGAGAAACTTCATACCTGGGCACTGGATCTGATAATTCTGGTCAGCTCCGTATATATGATAAGCGGGGCGAAACTAGGTCATATCTTGGAGATGGGTATCTCCAGGCATACAACCAATTTGGAGAAAGAACCATTTTCCTTGGCACAGGAACAAATGGAGGTGGATATCTCAGAACATATAATTTTAGTGGCCAAGAGAGTATCTATGTTGGTACTGGGGCAGATAGTTCTGGCCAGATAAGAATCTATGATAACTCTGGAGAAACAGGCTCTTTTTTAGGTAGTGGTTATTTTCGTACCTACAATAGATTTGGTAAGATGACTACTTTTATTGGTAATGCTACTGACGGTGGAGGATACCTAAGAACAAATAATAAGTTTGAGACTGAAACTGTTTTTCTTGGCACAAATAACGCTAACGAAGGTCTTATAAATCTAAACGATAAATTTGGACAAAGTTTCTGGATAAGACTGAATAAGAAAAATTAAATTTTTTATTCATTTTTTGACTTTATGACTTTGTTGCCTTAAATTTCAATCACAAAAGGAATCCGAGGGGGGGTGAATCTATATTTACCTTTCTTCCATTTGTCTAAAAATATGTATATATATAACAATAAACAGTTATTGGCTGCTATTGCCATGCTATCTATAGTATGGTCACAAAATGACGGTTTAGTAACTACAAAACACAAAAATGGCGGTGTCAAAACCGAAGGAAATTATGTTAATGGTGTTCGTAATGGCGGTTGGGTTGAATACTGGGAAGAAGCCTGGTGGTATGACTATGGAGAAGACGGAGAAGCAAACACAAAAGACACTCTAGAGAATAATAATAGGTGGGACTCTGTAGAGGTTGTAATTCCTGATTTTAAACCAGAATTAAAACTTCAGGGCTCTTATTTGAATGGGAATCGGGATGGTACCTGGACCGAATACTATCAGGATGGAAAAAGAAAAACTGAGCTCAATTATTATAATGGGAAATTTAATGGTCTTCAATCATACTGGAACCAAAATGGGAACAAAACAGAAGAAAAAAATTACGTCAATGGGAAGCAAGAAGGTCTCTGGACAAAATTTTATGAAGAGACAGGAATAAAAAAAGAGGAAACCTACTACAAAGATGGCGTACAACAAGGATTGTGGGCCGAATGGTTTAAAGATGGTCAGAAAAAAAGAGAAAGGAATTTTTCTAATGGAGAAAGAGACAGTGTTTGGACTACTTGGTATGAAAATGGAAATAAAAAATTACAAGCCACCTACTCAAGTGGAAAACTCAACGGTGAATACAAAAGCTGGTATGCAGGAGGAATAATTAAAGAAAAAGTTGGTGACTATCTGAACAATAAAAAACATAATAAGTGGACTTACTGGTCAGATAACGGTCATAAAACTGAAGAGATTACCTACGATAATGGAGTCCAAAGTGGGGTTCATATAAAATGGTTCGGTGAAAAAAGTAATCAACATAAAAAATTCCACGTTAATTATAAAAATGGCGAGAAACATGGATCGTGGCATTATTGGTATACTAATGGAATAGACTCAATCCAATCCCATTATGAAGACGGGAAAAAGAATGGCCATTGGATCTGGTGGAGAAAAGATGGGCTTAAGGATAAAGAAGGCGATTATAAGAATGAAAAAAAACATGGTATTTGGACAGTATGGAATGATTCAACAGGAACCGCTTACCATAAACTTCATAAAGAAACATTTGTTGATGGGAAAATAGATGGGCAGGTTACAAAATGGTATAAAGAAGGAAAGCTTGATCGACAAGGTATCATGAGAGGGAATGAAAAAGAAGGAGAATGGACATACTGGGAACGTGATGGAAAAAGATGGCTCAAATTTAACTATGGTGATGGGCTCGAACGTGTCAAATTAGGCGAAATAGAAGAACGTGATGGCATAACATATAAAATCGGTAAATATGAGCCTTACAGCGGTATCGTGGAAGAAACTGGTGGGAAAAGAGGATATAAGCTCCTTGGTAGATTTTTAGATGGAAAAAGAGATGGTAAGTGGGTACAATGGTATGGTAATGGGCAGGTTGAAGTTCAAGGAGAATACTACCGTGGTAAAAAACATGGTGAATGGTCGCTCTCGTACAACAATGGAAAAGCAAAAGAACAAGGAACATTTGATTTTGGTAAGATAGATAGTCTTTACAAATATTGGTATGATAATGGTCACCTCAAAGAGGAGCAACGATATAAAAAAGGCCTGCCACACGGAAGATGGACAAAATGGTATAAAGAAGACCCTACTCTTAAATATGTTGAAAACGGAAACTGGGAATATATGGATGGCATGTACAAAGATGAAAATAATGAACTTTGGAGCTGGTGGTGGTACCTAAATGATAATAAAGAAGAAGAAGGATACTATATTGATGGATTAAAAGAGGGTGCATGGGTCTATTGGTATAAAAATGGGGTAAAATATAAAGAAGGAGCTTTTGTAAAAAACCAATTGTCTGGCCTATGGCTTTACTATAATGAAACTGGTGATGTGGAACAAGAATTTACATACGCAAATGATGTTCTAAATGGTAGAGAAACCAAATGGCTTGTTTCTGCTTCGGACACTCTTGGAAAAGAATATGAAAGATTTTACAAAGATGGTGAACGTAATGGGCCATCCACTACTTGGGTAAATGGCTTTAGATCAAAAATGGTTACCTATAAGGGTGAAACACCTAAAGGGAAAGAACTAGCAAACGGACCTTGGGTGACTTGGCATCCTGAAAGCGATCAAATTAAAGAGCAAGGTTTTCATAAAAATAATATTAGAGATGGGCTTACAACATACTATTATGAAAATGGTAGAAAACAAAAAGAGGGGCATCTATCTGCAAATTTAGAAAGGAAATTATCAAAGCCTGAAGGTATCTGGACCTATTGGAATGTTGATGGTCAGGTTGACTTTACTTTTGACTATGGGAAAAACCTAGAACACGTAAAATTCAATCAGCTAAGTAAAATGGGAGAAGACGAATTACTATATAAGCAAGATGATAACACGACTCCTTTTACAGGTGTTATAGCTGATGAAAATAAAGAAGAAGAATATATCTTTCTTGGCAGAACACTAAATGGTAAAAAAGATGGCCCTTGGATTAGATGGTATAAAAATAGAAAGGTGCCAGAAGTTGTACTCATAGATATCCCCGAACCACAACCAAGGGGAACCTGGAGTGGTGGAAAAGAAGAGCTAGGCGCCTGGAAGAATGGTAAAAAACATGGCTTGTGGACTACTTACTATGCTAATCAGGAAATAAAAGATATTGGTACTTATGAAAATGGTGTTTACAATGGTAAATGGGCCTTCTATTATGAAAATGGGAACAAAGAAAAAGAAGGAACCTTAAAGGATGGAAACGCACACGATATATGGATCTTCTATAATGAAAAAGGAGAAAAAACCCAAGAGGGATTATTTAGTGATGGTGTAAAAAATGGTAGATGGGCAGCATATTTCGAAGATGGGAAACTAACTGAAGGTGAATATAAAAATGGTAAAAAGGATGGGACCTGGACAAGCTGGTGGGACTATGAAAAAACACGCAAAGAAATGCAAGGCACATACAAAAGCGGAAAAATGGTTGATAAATGGTATTTTTACAACAACAAAGGGAATCTGAAAGAGATTAGATACTTCTCCCCTGTTTTTTAATTTTAATTCTTAATATTATCTTACTGAGATATGGTTACATTTTTGTGAGATATATTTTTAAGAATAATCGCCTACCGCTATATAAAAGAAAAAAGAAACTAATCTCTTTTACGAAAATAACATTATTAATTCCCTTCTTTTTACTATTTCAATATAATTGCAGCAAAAAAGAAACAATATCCGAAGCAATAACTGAAACTATATTTGTAACAAAAAAAGATGCTTTTTTATATGGTGATGTACTAGATAGGAATATTATTGATGAAATACCAGCATTTGTAAAAATAAAAACAAAAGAAAAAATAACATTAATAAGTAAATCAGATGATGATAAAATATATTACAAAACAAAATTTAATGGGAATCAAGGCTGGGTAGAGTCTATATATTTAGCAGATATAAAAAATGATGCCCATCCCAATAAAAATAGGAAGACCACTACAAAACTTTTTGAAAAGAAAAATACGACATCTGTTAAACAAAAATTGGATAGTAAACCATCTACTAAAAAATCAAATAATAATACAAATGATGTGGAATATTTTGTGCAGATTGCATCATTTAAAAACAAGATTAATGCTAATAATCTTATTAATAAGATTAAAACATCAGGAATCGCATCATATCTAGAAAAAATAAATACAACTAATGGAACGTTTTTTCGAGTAAAAACCAATAATTATGAAAATAAAAATACGGCTAATAAGATTTTAGTTTCTATAATAGAAGGGCACCCCTCTTTAAGACCGATAGTTAAGTCACTCAGGAAAACGGATACAGTGATAACAAAACAAAATATTTATAAAAAAGAAGATAAAACCGAATACTATACAATACAAATAAGTTCTCTAGAGGATAAAAAATCTGCTGAAAAATTAGCAAAAAAAATGACATTAGCTGGCTACCCATCAAAAGTATCTGAGGCTTGGGTTAATGGGAAAACTTGGTTTAGAGTTCAGCATGGAGAATATAAAATGATTACTGTAGCAAAGCAGATATCAAATAAAATAAAAAATAAATTTAAATTCGATCCATGGATATCAAATATTTACAAGTAATTATCTATTAAACGCATACAATATCCTCCTAACTTTTCAAAAATATAAAAAAGAAAGAATAATAAAATGAAATATGTGTACAGTTTTGGTGATGGTAAAGCAGACGGGAAAGCAGATATGAAAAACTTACTGGGCGGAAAAGGTGCAAACCTAGCAGAGATGAACTTGTTGGATATCCCAGTCCCCCCTGGTTTTACACTTACCACAGAGGTCTGCACTGAATTTTATAAGAATAATAAGACATTACCAAAAGAGCTAGATAATGAAGTGCTTGATTGTCTTTCTTCTGTTGAAAATATAATGAACGCAAAATTTGGTGATGAAAGCAACCCCCTTCTCCTTTCTGTTCGCTCTGGGGCCAGACAGTCAATGCCGGGGATGATGGAAACAGTACTAAATGTTGGACTAACTAGCAAAACAATTCCTGGCTTGATTAATAAAACAAATAATCCGAGGTTTGTTTATGATGCTTATCGAAGGCTTATTACAATGTACGCAGATGTTGTGATGGAAAAAGCAGCTGGGATTGAACCAAAAGAAGGTGAAGGAATTCGAAAAAAACTGGAGCACCATCTCTCTTCATATAAAAAAGAATATAACCTGAAACAGGACACAGCTCTATCTGAAGATGATTGGATTACTGTAATAGATACTTTTAAAAAAGAAATTAAAAATACTCTTGGGGAAAACTTCCCCGATGATGCTAATTCACAACTATGGGGAGGAATTGAAGCTGTTTTTAAGAGTTGGAACGGAGCTAGAGCAATTAGTTATAGAAAAATAGAAAATATTCCAGAAGAATGGGGCACCGCTGTAAATGTTCAGACTATGGTTTTCGGAAATACAGGAGAAGAATCAGCTACTGGTGTTGCCTTTACAAGAAATCCTGCAACTGGTGAGAATAAATTTTTTGGAGAGTGGCTTACAAATGCTCAAGGTGAGGACGTTGTAGCAGGCCTTCGTACCCCGCACCCCCTTAATGAAGACACAAAAACAAAAGAAACAAAAAATTTACCGTCTTTAGAAGAATCAATGCCCAGTATCTATAATGAACTGTATGATATTAGGATAAGACTTGAAAAACACTACTTAGACATGCAGGATATTGAATTTACCATTCAAGATGGAAAATTATGGATGCTACAAACCAGAGTAGGAAAACGTAATGGAGTCGCCACAATAAAAATGGCTGTTGATATGGTAAATGAAAACATGATTAATAAAAAAACAGCACTATTGAGGGTTAATCCAGACCAACTTGAGGAACTATTACACCCCACATTAGACACTGAAAATGAACAAAATACACCAATCTTAACGAAAGGGCTTCCCGCGGGTCCAGGTGGGGCAAAAGGTAAAGCTGTTTTTACAGCAGATGATGCTGAACTTTGGCATGCCAAAGGTGAAAAAGTAATTCTTATTAGAGAGGAAACATCTCCAGAGGATGTTCATGGTATGCACGCAGCAGAGGCGATCTTAACAGCGAGAGGTGGTATGACATCACACGCAGCTCTTGTTGCCAGGGGATGGGGAAAGTGTTGCATTGTTGGCTGTAATGAATTAAACATATCTGTTGACAAAAAAGAATTGCGTGTAGACAATACCATAATAAAAGAAGGTGACTGGATCACCATGAATGGAGCACTCGGGAATGTGTACCTGGGGCAAATAAATCTTATCCCAGCTGATCCCGATACAAACCTTGAGTATAAACAATTAATGACCTGGGCAGATGAAACCCGAAAACTAAAAATACGAACAAATGCGGAAAGCCAAGATGATGCTAAACAGGCAATTAAATTTGGAGCAGAAGGAATTGGGCTCTGTAGGACAGAACATATGTTTTTTGATGACACACGTATTCTTGCAATGAGAAAAATGATTCTTGCTGAAAACGAAAATGATAGAAGGTCAGCCGTAATGGAGCTCTTACCTTTCCAAAAAGAAGATTTTAAGAGGATCTTGAAAACAATGGAAGGTAAACCAGTCACAATCAGATTACTGGACCCGCCGCTTCATGAGTTTATTACATTAAATGAAAAGCAAATAAACGAATTAGCCTCTAGTCTTGAGATTGATAAATCTACTGTGATACAAAGAATTAATAGTCTTCATGAGCTAAATCCAATGCTAGGACATCGTGGCTGCAGACTTGGTATTGCATACCCAGAAATAACAGAAATGCAAGCCACTGCAATTTTAGATGCAACTGCAGAATTAACAAAGGAAGGTGTTAATGTTCTCCCTGAAATTATGGTCCCTCTAGTGGGGACAGTAACTGAGTATACTGATCAAGAAAGCATTATAAGAAAAGTTGCAGCAGATATTGAAAATCAGTATGGTCTAACTTTAAAATATCTCGTTGGGACAATGATCGAACTACCGAGAGCCTGTTTAACAGCGGATGAGATTGCTGAGCATGCAGAGTTTTTTAGTTTTGGGACAAATGATTTAACCCAAACCACATATGGTTTCAGTCGTGATGATATTGGATCTTTTTTACCTGATTATTTAGATAGAAATATCTTATATGAAGATCCTTTTCAAAGTCTAGATATTCATGGTGTGGGGAAATTAGTTTCTATCGCAGTTAAATTAGGAAGAAAAGTTAATCCTTCTCTTAAAATAGGTATATGTGGTGAACACGGAGGAGATCCCAAATCAATTCATTTTTGCAAAAATAATGGACTGGACTATGTTAGCTGCTCACCCTACCGAGTCCCCATAGCAAGACTTTCAGCCGCACAGGCAGAATTAAATTTAAAATAATAAAAAAGCCCCACCTGGGGGTAGGGCTAATAAATATAATAGTTAGAGTGATATAAAATACTATTCAACCATCTCTCCGCCACCCATCATATCAGCTAAATTAAATACTCCATCTTTTTCCATCTGTTTAGCAGCTGTTACAATAGCTTTTCTAGCATCATCAACCTCTCGCTTAGGTTGAGGCCCCTCTACTGGTTCAAACATGGCTTGTTTCTTTTGAGGTAGATTACCAATAATTCTATCAATAGTCTCTTGGTCAATTCCTTTAACCGCCATAGCCAAAGCATCAAGCTCGACACTGTTCATTAGATCACGTAAGATTCCATCGGGAAATTTCTCAATAATATCTTCAAACGTAAGAACAAGGATCTTTACATCTTTGTAAAGCTCTGGATTTTCATTTTTCAGTGTTTGCATATATCTTTCGCCCTCCTCTGCATCCATCTCACCGATTAGGTCAGCTATCTCTTTTGCACCACCCCTTGAAAATTCAACAGGCTTAGGCAAATAAGACCCTTTTTCTTTAAGCTTTCCTGCAACCTCTAAAATGGCCTCAAGAGGAATGTCTTGAAGACTACCTAGCTCAATAAGGGTTTTTCCTTTTTCCTCAGGCTCCATTCGTTCAAGTATGGTCATCCTCTTTTCAGCGTCTAATTGTGCTAATGCTATTGCTACAACTGGGACATCTTCATTTGCCAAAAGAGCAATAAGCTGCTCATCTGTCATTTCTGTTAAAAACTCGAACGGTTTTATTGGCCCTTCATCTTCTTCATTCCCATCTTCTTGGAACTGCTCACTGAGAAAGCCAAAATAGAATTCTTCCATTATTCGTCTTTTTAATGTAAAGGAAACATTGTCCATTTCACTAATAGTGGCACGGATTTTTCTTATCTCTGTGCGAGAAAGACCTTTTATTAGAGACATTGCCAAGCTCTCTCCCAACACAGTAAAGAGAATGGCTACTTTGTGAAGCCCCGATAGGCGGTTATAATCAGTAATCATATTTTAACCTCTATTCCTATTTTTCTTTCTCTTCAGCTTCTTCAGCTTCGCTATCTCCGGAGGCCTCTGGCTCTGGTTCGGCTGGTGGTGCAGGCTCAGGTTGCTCAAGCCACTCTTTGACAATAGTAGTAGTACGGTCAGGTTGTCCCACACTCATCGAGACAACTGACTTGCGGATATCATTGATCTCACTACGGACGACAGAAGGATCATCATCGCTTGAAGGAAGTGATGAGCTTTCTTCAGATTCCTCATTATTACTTTCAGCAGTAGCTACCTGCTCAGGCTGAGGTGCAGCTGGCGCTGCCACAGGCTCAGGCTGAGGTTCTGGCTCTTCGGTTTTTTGCGCTGGTTCTAAATTCTTTTCTTTTTTTGCCTCTTTCTTTCTAGGTCTAGGTCTTCTAGGTGGAGGTGGCATCATCCATGGAGGAACAAGAGCTTGCCTGTTATTATTTTTTAACATTACAAATAGTAAAGCAGCTAATAAAAGAACTACTAATGCACCTAGCCCAATTAGTATTATTGCAGTGTTACCACTTTCTTTTTCCATATCCTGATGAAGCCTGTCTAATTCATCTTGGACATTATCAAGCTCGCGAATTTTACCAGAAATCTCTTTTTCGCGTTCTTCTTTTTGTCGTTCTCTTTCTGCCACCTCATCCTGTATCTTTCGCTTTGCTACGACCTCTTCTTCTTTAGACTCCTTAGAGACTGCTACCTGTAAAGATTTGGCTAAATCATCGAGATCACCACTTAGATTAGCATAACGGAGAGAATCTAGTCTGTCTTGCTTATTAATACTCTTAAGACTGTCTCTGCGCTCTGAAGATATTAACATTGACTTAAGTACTAAAATTTCATCATTGAGCTTTTTTAGTTTTAAAGAGTCTCTCAGGAGCATTTCTTTTTTCTCTTGCGCATATGCTCTGTTTTTTGCCTGCTGCACAAGCTGTGATATTTGACCCTCAAAAAACTTGCGATCTTCTTCTCTTCTTGTAGATTCTTCATCTCTATAACGAGTTAACTCATCTTTCCATGTTGCCTCCTGGCTATTTTCTTCTATCTCTCGTTTTTGTTCTAAGAGCTCAATCTTCTCCGAAATATTTTTTAACATTATCTGTTCAGCTGATCGCTGGTCCCGTTTTTCTCTGAAGCTTGCGGTCATAATCGTAAGCTTATCTCCTCTGTTTCTGTCAAACTTGGAGGCGGCCATTGTTAACTGGCGAATATTTTCAATTAGTTCTGGCGCTGCCCCCTCTTGCAGTATCAGGCTGATATACATTTTCTTTATTTCCGCTCTAGATGGACGAGTCCTTGATAATACTTTATCTACACGCGGTTTATTTGATTCAACTTCTGAGCTGGTTACCTCAAAAGGGTCTTTTGTATCAACTGATATAACTGGCGGTGTAGGTTTCTCAGCTTTTTTTGATGTTTTATTTGATTTAGTGAAATCCATTTCGAACCCAGGAATAGGTAAACCAACAGAATAAGAAGATTTCTCTACATTTTCCTCGATATCTATAGATTGTTGAAGACTAGATAAATATTTTTCCGCATCGGTAGCTTCAGAGGGTTTTGCCCCAACTACTTTTTGACCTTTTCTTTCAGCAAGAACAGTTATCTGCTCTTCTACCTTATCACTAATCTCAAGATCAATATCAACATTAATAACATACTTATTGTTGTCAACAATCTTAGAAAGAGCATCTCGCACTCTCTCCCTAATGTTATTTTCAACCATAAGCTTTTGTGCAAGATATCCTGAGCCCTGACCTATTAAAAGTCCGGCTAACAATAAGAACGCAAGCTTCTTTGTTATAGATTTAAATATTTGCTTCATAAAATACTCCTCGGTATGTATTTACTCCTCATAGCTTGTTGCTGACCGCCCCTTACCGTGATGTGGCGGATTTAAAAAAGTTATCTGAATTCTTCTATTTAGAGATTTCATTTTTTCAGTTTTATTTAGACTTAATACTGTAGGCATTTCCGTACCCGTTTTTTTAGCTATCACTGGATCTTTCCAGGTTAAGGTTAAGGGGTTCCACATTGGATTTGCTTTTTTAACACTATCAAGTCCGTGGGGTGCCCAGGGGCCGTATCCAGCAGCTAAAAGCCTTGGCGCCGGAATACCTTTTTCAATCATATATCTAACAACACTGGCTCCGCGAGCAGCTGAAAGCTCCCAGTTAGTAGCAAAATTCTTTCTCCACTTCTTTGGCATTTTGTCTGAGTCAGAGTGGCCTGCGACCTCAACCTGAAAAGGACTATTCGCGATCTTTGGTATTATTTCTCCATCTAAAAGTCCTTTTAGTTCTTCTTTCATTGATGCCTTACCTATTGGAAATGCATAGTCACCCTTGATATTAACAATCAAACCCTTTGAGCTGGTTTGAATATCAATCGGGGGATCACCCTTTGGACTTTCTTTTTTCATTTCTTCAATTGTTTCTTCTATTTCTTTTTTCATTGCCGCTAGATTTTTTATCGGTTCAAACTCTCCTTCTAACTCTGCTTTTCCAGATGCTTTTATTTTACTTCCAAGAGATTTTCCTTCTGAATTAGCCATCTCCTGAAGCTTTACAGGATCCATAGTAGAGATAGCAGCTAGAAGCACAAAAAACGCAAAAAGAAGAGTCATCATGTCCGCGAAAGTACCAAACCACCCTGGGAGACCCTCTTCTACAGAGTCTGCACCAGCTGCAAAACCTTTTTTATAGCCGTTTTTAAATTCTACGGAAGCCATATAATAATATTACCCTTCTGTTTTCCACTCGCCTGGAGGAATAAATGAATTTAATTTTTCGCGTACGATCAAAGGATGTTTCCTCTGATGAATAAGCCTTGCGGCTTCAACTAAAAGAGAAGCAGACATAGATGTCTGCGTTGTCTTGTTTCCCATTTTATCCGCCATCGGAAGAAAAAACAAGTTTGCAAAAACAGCACCATAGAGCGTTGTAATAAGCGCTGCAGCCATACCACCACCAAGGTTGTCAGCACCGCCTTCACCGCCAAACCCTGCTAACATAAGTACCAGACCGATAAGTGTCCCGACCATCCCCCATGCAGGAGCCAGGTCTCCCATAGATTTTAACATTGACTTTTGAACGTTCTCTCTTTTTTCTCTGTACTCAATTCTAGTTTCCATAATCTCAGTAAGCTCTTCAAGAGAGTATCCATCCACAACCATTTGGACGCCATCCTTGAAAAAATAATTATTTATGCCGTCCACTGCTTTTTCAAGATCCGCTGCTCCTTTTCGGCCTACATCAGCAACCTCTACTGCCTCATCAACAAGCCCGCCCATCTTGGAATCTGCAGGCTTCAACACTGCACCGATAGCCTTACCAAGTGCCACAACATGTGGCATTGGAAAGGCAACAAATATTGATGCAATCATACCGCCAAACACAATTCCAAAGCTGGGTGCTGATAAAAAGTTTCCAAAACCCCCTGCCGAACCTTCAACAAAAAGAGCATAGGCAATACTACCAATCATAGCAGCAAGGCCGAGAATAACACCTATAATTAATGCAATATCCATAAATTACTCCTCAAAAAAATTAGCATCTTTAAGACGATTCTCATGAAGCGCCTTTAAAATGTTTCTAACATCATCATACTCAGGGTCTAACCTCAGAGCTAAATTCCAATTTATTGTGGCTCTTTGGACATCACCTAGCTTGTAAAATATAGAGCCACGCCTTGCGTAAGCTAAAGCCAAATCAGGCTTTAGTTCCAATGATAAATCTACTTCTTTTAGTGCCTCACGAAAGTCTCCAGCATAAAAATATCGAAGGCTTCTAGATAAATGTCTCATGGCATCATTCATATTTTTTTCAGACACATTCTTACCGAGCTTCAACTGCTTTAGTGAATCAACAAGAAACTGTGACTCCTGTTCAAGCGCAGATAACCGCACCATAAGATTTCGCATCTCATTGTTCATCATAGACATTGAGTCTCTAAGAGATAAGACTGTATAGTCCGCCATTGCAATAGTGGAATCCATATAGGCTGGTACAGATCCAGCACCGGGGATTGGCATCTGCCCATATGGTAAAGGCTGCCCAGCTGGACCAGTTGATGGAGGTCTAGTAGGGCCACCAACTCTTGGTACTGCCATATCAAACCCAATAGTAAAACCGGGGTGACCTGTCCAATAACGGGTTTTCCAACTAGGTAGGCGCTCTATGTGGGTGAACCCAAGGTTCAGGCGGTAATCCGAGGTAAGGGGGATGCGGAGTCCCACATTGACACCTGTCCCATCGAATTCACCCACAATATCCATTCCACCAGTCCTACCGAAGTAGGGTGTTTTTAGTAAAAATCCAACAAAAACTCCCGCATTCCCTGTTTGTATTGAATCACTTACTACTTTGACACTATCCATCGGTCCAAGACCACCGGTCCCAAATCCCATAAATGTGCTCATTTTATAGTCACCTAAATCTTTTTCACTAGCTAGAACTACAAAGAAAGATAATAAATCTGTATTTAAACTAAGAATCTGTTCATCATTCTGATTATTTTGAAATACAATATCCTGTAATCCAGCTGAAAGTGAAATGTCATTATAGGTAAATATTCTTTGCTGAAAATGAAACCCAAATTCAACCTGAGGAGTATACTGTGATTTTGAAATTAAATCTAAAGAAGTAGTATCTCCTCCTTGAATAGCTGAAAAACCAGCTGTAAAACCTTTTCCAAACTCCATGTCAAAATAGACACCTTTAGCTGTATTAATCGGATCAAAATTATGAAGCTCAACTCCAAATCCAGTTCTAAAAATATATGGCATCTTTTGAACACTTGACGTAGGAATCCGCATCATTAAACCTGGACGCGTATATACAATACGCGTAGAAGGGAATATTAGGTTGCAAAAAACAATTAATACTATAATTATATGTTTTTTTGTATTCATTTTGATTAAATATTATTTATTTCTTCCTTAGCAAGACTTGCATATTGGCTATCAGGATAAATATTAACTAAAGTTATAAAAAGCTCTTGTGCTTCACGATTCATTCCAATATTACGATATATTATTCCCTGTTTTATTAAAACTAAGTCAGAATATTTATCAAGCCCTAGTTTCGATAATTGATTTAATGATTTTAAAGCCTGTTTGTACCTGCCTATCTGTTCATAAGATTCTGCCAGCCAAAGTAGAATATTCCCAGATGTTCTCTTGTTTGTTTCTTTTAAAGAAAGGGCCTTAAAATATTTAATACATTGATCATAATTCTCATTACTATATGCAATCACTCCAGAAGTATAGATTGCCTCATCAAATCCTACAGTTTCATCAATAATATTTTCAGCTCTATCTGAAGGTAAATCTGCTTCAATGATATCTATACTAATAGGGTTGCTTTCTATTGGCATTGGCACTTCAGTTATTGGTTTACTGTCAATAATATTTTTATCAGATAGGTTAATAATTTCAGAATTGAGTTTTTGATTGAGACTGACGACTTGATTCCGTAGCCTAGAGTTTTCTATTTTAAGGGCTGCTAATTTTGATTTAAAAGACTCTTCTATGGCATAAACCTGATCATTTATTTTATCTAATGTGGAAAACATTTCAGAAGAAGTGGCCATATATATAGACCTATCTGTTTTGCTTGTTACTACTTTTTTGTTATTAGTATTAACGGTTTGTTTTATTAGTCTGCTCGATTTCTCAGATCCATTTTTTGGTTCAATAGCAACACCCATATCTAAAAAGAATACGTCAGCGCTGTTTGTTTGACAATAAACAGTTACCAGAGAAAATATAATAAGGATGTTTATAGTTTTGAGCATTTTTCGGATCCAATAAACTTTATTGGTATTCCTCCCAGTCAATCACATATGAATAACCAATAAATGAGCCAAAGTCCTGCGGAACATAAAGCTCGAACTTGCCTAGCGCACCAGGGAGTAAGCTCGCATCGGAAACAATCCCACTATCAAAAGTATTATATGAGCCAACAAGAAATGTTGTAAGCGTTCGTGTTTCTCCACTCCAATTTTTCCGAAAAACAAAATCTACCTTTACAAAATCAGCGCGGCGACCTCCAATATTTTTAATTTCCCCATTGAAAACAATATTCCCCTGATTATCTTTCTTTTCAGATATGTTTCCCATTAATACACAAT
>Ga0257113_1000233_pt1 | contig 17589 bp, 15 predicted proteins | sample LP_taG_4_FD_191568 | JGI IMG/M metagenome (GOLD analysis project Ga0257113, IMG submission 191568) | Marine microbial communities from Northeast Subartic Pacific Ocean, Canada - LP_J_2015_P26_2000m | ecosystem: Environmental > Aquatic > Marine > Oceanic | place: Canada: Northeast Subartic... | reverse complement strand
TGGTCAAAAAGTATCGGCTATGGAAAAATATAAATTTATATACAATTAAAAATGATTCTGAAATCTTTGAATTATTGAAAACCCATAACACAATCGTTAGCTACAGTCAATTAGAGAGTTTTCATTATTCTTTCGCAGAAGGATTATTATCTGGTTTAGAAGGTTTTTGTAATGGTTGGCGAGACCTTAACCCGCGCTTTTTTTGGAACGACTGGTGCTATGATAATGAACAAGATTTTATTAATGCAATTTTGAAATGGAGTAAAAGTCCATTGGAAGATAGAATTTATAAATCAAAAAAAAATAGAGAATATATCATAAATAATTATTCATCTAAGAGAATCTCAAGCGATTATAAAAATTTGTTTAATAGATTATAATTAGAACTATTTATAAAAAAAATAAATGAAAAATATTTTATTCGTTCAAGATTCAACGCCCTGTATTAGAACCATAAAAATTGCTGATGCATTACAAAAGAATGGTATGAACATTTATCTTATACATAGGAATCAAACTCCTAAAGAAATGTACGGTTTTGGTAATTCTTCATTTACATCCATGATCCGTTTGTCTAAATATAACTTTAATAAATTAAAAATAATTAAAAATTTAATCAGTGAGAAAAATATTGGGCTTTTACATTATCATAATGAGCCAGATAGTTTATGCGCTGCAATAATTTCTGCTCAAATTAAAATACCTATTATCTATGATCAGCATGATTTTTTGTCATTTAAAAAAAAACTTTCTATTAAAGAAAAAAAATACGAAAAAATCTGTAATGAAAATGCAGCAGGTACAATTTATATTACTGAATCTTACAAAAACGAAGTATCAAATTATTATAACCTCATTGAAAATTCGATTTGTTTTAGTAATTACTTCCCAAAAATGTGCATTTTAGATGAAAAATCTTTTTTGCCTAAATTAACAAAAACCGATGGAGAATCTCATCTTGTATTTATCGGAAGAATTTCGGAAAATAAAAGTGATCATCGATACATGCTATCCAATTTAAAAAAATTATCAGAGAATGGCTTTATTATACATGTTTATCCATCCAAAAATAAAAAATATAAAAAATATAGGAATATAAAAAATGTCAGAATGCATCAAAAACTTCCATATAATGAATTGATTAGAGAGATCTCACAATATGATTTTGGATTAACAATTTTTAATAATGAAGTAGCTGAAAAATTACCTCATATAAAATTTGCATTTGGGAATAAAACTTATGATTATCTTTGTTCAGGAATTCCAGTTATTGTGCAGGATTGTCTTGATGAAGTACGAAATTTTATAATAAATAATAATTTTGGTTTTATTTTAGAAGATTATAAAGATTATAAAAATATTTCTCAAAACAAGTATTCTCAAATTGTAAAAAATATTATAGAAAATAGAAATTCTTTTTCAATGCAAAATCAGATTCACCGAATCATTGATTTTTATAAAAAAACCTCACTCGAATTTAATAAAAACTCATAAGATATCTCCGTTCCCGTTGATTAAAATATGTTTATATCAAGTCATTTTAATATAAAAATATATAAAAATTTTAAAAGTGGAACCACGGAAGAAATGGGCTATTGATTCTCAGATTTATTGAAAATATTTCTGATTGTTGAAATTGAAACAAATCATAAAGAAAATTTGAAATGTATAATGTATGGAGATTGATTCGATGATGAAAGTTTACAAAAATGGAAGAAACGAACACTTTTTCTACCCTATTACCTAAAACTGCTTGATAAATAATGGTGTGAAATAATGAACAAAAGAAAATTATCCGCATTTATTCCTGTTCAAAATGTAGAAAATATTATTAAGGAGTGTCTTGATTCTATTAAATGGGTGGATGAGATATTTATAGTTGATGCATTCAGCACAGATAAGACCCTTGAGATCTGCCATAGATATTCAAATGTTAAAATAGTCCAGCATGAATATGAGAATTCAGGCGCACAACGATTCTGGGGAATGCCGCAGGCTTCACACGATTGGATTTTTATCATTGATTCTGATGAACGATGTAATAAAAATTTAAGGGAAGAAATTAAAAAGTTTTTAGAGAAAGAAAAAATTGATGTAGATGGATATTGGGTATCTATCAAAACAAAGTTTCTTGGGAAGTTACAAAATCATGATAGAGCTCTAGGTCATTCAGGAATGAGACTGGTCCGAAAAAAAACATATAAAAACTATGTATTGAAAAGTGTCCATTCAAAGTTAGTCGTAATAAATGCAGGTAGAATCAAAAATAAAAATGCATTTCTCGTTCACGAACCAATACGTGGATTTTCATCCCATTTTAAAAAAATGATTCGGTATGCAGAATGGTCTGCACAGGAAATGTATGAAAACGGGATTCGAACCAAGTGGTATCATTTTGTATTCCGTCCATTTTTCAAATTTATCTTACACTATTTTATTAAATTTGGGTTTTTAGATGGAATGCGTGGATTAATTTTGTGTCAAATAACAGCAATTTCCGTCTTCATGAAGTATTATAAATTGTATTTTTTATCAAGAAAATTGTCGAAAAAATAATCTACAATCCAATATTCAGCCAAGCTGGGAATTAGGTTCTCAGTTATACAAAATGTATAGCCAATCTTTAGAGAAATATCTCATTAATCAGACGGGACTCAGAAAAAAATAATATATTTTGATTAATACAAAAATATTAAGACCTATAAATTGGAAAAATCTTATTCGTGTTGGTAAAGATAATGATGGTGGTTATGTTATTCCCTATGAAATAATTTCTAAAACGGATGTATTGCTTTCGTATGGAATAAATAAAGACTGGTCTTTTGAAAAATATTTTTATAAAAATAATTCCAATGTGAATATTCATTGTTACGATCATACCTTAAATATCTTTTCATTAATCCTTTACACAATTAAGTCCATATTACTTATACCTATTTATTGTATCACGTTTGATAGAAAAAGATTAAAAAGATGTATTTATGGCATATTTATAATACCTGATTACTTTATTTTTTTTGGTAAAAAAGCAAAACATTTTAGGTATAGAATTTGGGATACTAATGAAGATAATAGTAAAACAATTAATTCCACTTTAAATGAACTTCCAAAAGCAGTGAGGAAAAATATTTTTATAAAAATGGACATAGAAGGAGCAGAATACAAGGTATTGGATGATATAATAGATTTATCCGACTTTATTGGAGCAATTGTTGTTGAATTTCATGCTATTGATAAACTTGCAGAAGACTTCAATAAAATAATAAATAAAATTTTAAAACATTTTTATATAGTACATGTTCATGGTAATAATTATTCTAAGCTATTAACAAATCAAAATTTTCCTTCCGCAATTGAAATCACATTTATAAACAAGAGTCATTGTGATAAAAATGTTAAACTATCAATTAAAAAGTATCCCTTAGAAGGTCTGGATCAGCCAAATAAAATTTCAAGACCTGATTATGATATAGTATTTTAATTAGTTATTTCATCAAAACAGAAGAGAGTTTTGATTATGCAGTTATTACCGATCTTTATTTTATGAAATATTATAAATTGTATCACCAGTGGAATTAATCCTGACAAATAAAGACCGATGATTTCTATTGATTACCACCAGCGCTTAGCCAATATTAGTGGGCAAATAACCAGGCTGTTTTTACTTATAATTTCTCTATTTATTCTATTTTCATTTAATAGGTTCCTTTTCTTTTCCTTGTTTTCAGACTCAAGTGAGGGAACCAATGAGTTCTTTAAAATTTTGAACGGATTTTTACTTGGAATAAAATATGACAGCGCTACGATAATATATGGTTTATCCATTCCTATTTTATTATTTTATCTTGGAATTGTGATCCCCGTAAAAAAGTATCTTCCCATGTGTAGCATAATATCCAAAATTTGGACGACTTTAATCCTTTTTCTTTTTCTTTTTATATTTTGTATTGACGTATTTTTTTATGAGTTTTATCAAGATCATTTAAATATAATATTTTTCGAAATATTTGAAGATGACACACAGGCTGTAATCAATACTATCTTGAAAAACTATCCAGTTTTCGAAATTGTTACCGGATTGGTGATATTAGGATCAGTAGTATATTATTTACTTGGTAAAGTGTTTTATCACCAAAATGAAAATTCAATAAAACCGCTAAAACATATTGGAATTTTAGGTGGATCCTTTATCGTTTTTGCAATTATGGCAAGATCATCGTTTGGATTATTTCCAATTGGCATGATGGATGCTGCCTACACAGATGATGTATTTTTGAATAAACTGGCACCGAATCCTGTTTTTACTTTTGAGAAAGCTATTGAAGCCCGTATTGAGCAGAAAAATGCAATCCCATTTTGGAGGCGAAATAAGTACAAGGACGATATCCAATCTGCATTTTCAAAAACAGCAGAATATTTTCTAGGATCTGATGAAAAAAACCTTGATTCCACCATTACTACAAACAGTTATTTTTTTCAAAAAAGCAAAAGTAATGAACATCTTAAATCCAATCCTCCTCATGTCATTATTGTCATGATGGAAGGATTTGGTTCATGGATTTTAGATTATGAATCGGGGGAATTTCAAATTTCCTGTGGTATCTCCGATTGGATAAACAAATCAATTTATTTTGATCATTTTATCCAGGCAGCAGGTGGGAGCATTTATAATCTTACTTCAACCATACTCAGTATCCCTGCAATCCCACAAACAATTCCACTTTCACAACAAAAGTACAGCATTACTTCGTTCGAATCTGCACTTGCAGAATCTTACCGACGGAACGGATTTGAAACCACTTTTGTGTACGGAGGGAAATTATCCTGGCAAAGATTGAGTGATTTTGTTCCTCACCAGGGATTTGACCATGTGTATGGAGAGGGTGATTTTGATGCCAAAACTCCGCAAACAGACTGGGGAGTGTATGATGAATATCTTTTTCAATTTGTTTTTAACATATTAATCAATTCAGAAACTCCTCAATTCATTGTGCTTTTCACGACAACAAATCATCCTCCGTTTGAATTGCCGCCATCCTTCGACTCTCCTCCCTTGGAAATGAGCGATTCATTGAAAACAATAATTCGAGGAAATGAAGCCATCGCCCTAAAACGATTTGCTGCATATCAATATACAAGTTGTTATTTGAATCAATTCTTAAATGATATTTATACGAATGAAAAATTGATGAATACGGTAACAGCTGTGACTGCCGATCATAATTTTCAAGGAATTAGAAATTATTCCTCAAAAAACATATTACATCGATTTCGAATTCCATTCTTTATTCTTGCCCCTGAGTCAATAATTAGTCAACCAAAGGTTATTCCTACAATAGGTTCTCACGTGGACATTTCTCCAACATTGATAAATTTAACTCTTTCAGATGCTAAATATCTGTCTTTTGGGAGGGACTTATTAAACTCCAACCTAGAAATAATTGCGGTGAATCAAAATGGTGTTCTTTTTTTACCGGACCATGTCTTGTGGTATGATTATCAGTTAAAACAAATCAGACATTTACTATCATGGAAAACACAAGACAGGTGGGAATTAGAGCCTCCTACAAAAAAAGTGAATAGTTCTGAACTAATTCAACGTTTAACTATGTATTACAGCGTTACCAGTTTTTATCTGGAAGATGAATGGAATAAAAAGTCCTTATCTCTAACAATAAAAAAGGAAAAGAACTAATTCTCCGAATGTTAAAAAATTAGAAATGGGATAAATATATTCCTGCAATCATCTCTGGATCCGTTTGGGAAATTGTTGATTGTCATTATGACGATCCAATTATTGTTGGTCATTTTTTCCGTGTCTATTATTTCAGGATTATTTTTCTCTTAAAACACATTATATTGATTAAATAAGAATGAAATTATTTCAATTATTTTCTCACCAAATATTATACTAATTTTGTCATCTTTTAATTTAAACTGCTAAAATAGTTATTAAAAATATGCGCAAATATTTTAGAGTAGAAGAATATAAAATTTTGGCATTCAGGCTCTTTTTAGCTTACGTTTTTTATGGGATTGCTAGAATCTTTTTTACTATCTACAATTTTGAACTGTTAGGTTCTCCTGGCCTTTTTGAGTTTCTCAGGCTCTATTATCATGGACTGATATTTGATACTGCTGGGATTCTTTATGTAAATATGATTTTTATTTTGTTTAGCATATTGCCATTAAGTATCAATACTTGGAACATATTTCAGAAATTTCAATTCTTTATTTACTTCCTTTTTAACCTTACTGCTTATGCTACCAACTTCATTGATTTCATATATTTTAAGTATATTTTAACCAGATCAACATTAGCATCCTTTGAATCTATTCAACATGAAAGCAATAAAGTCATTTTACTTTTCAGTTTTATTATGAGCTACTGGCATGTCTTTTTCCTATTTATTGTTCTCTCAATTATTTGGGTTTATCTCTACAGATTATGGAACCTTAAAAATAAAAAACCTCAAAATCCATTTGCTTATTATGGTTTGTCCATTGTTTGTTTCTTTGTAATAATAATCTTAATGGTTGGGGCCATTAGAGGGGGTGATTTCAAAAAATCCACCCGTCCAATTAACATGGTAGATGCCAACAGGCATGTCAATAGCAGTATACAAGCCGGTATAGTGTTAAATACTCCTTTTTGTATTATTAGAACGATAAATAAAAAATCTGTAAAAAAAGTAGAATATTTATCAGATGAAGAGGTTATTCAATTAGTTAAACCAATAAAACAATATGACAGAAAGGTTCATGAAAAACCGAATGTAGTGCTTATAATTATAGAAAGTTATGGAAGAGAATATTCCGGTGCATTTAATCCCGAGACCAAGATAAAAGATTACAAAAGCTATACCCCATTTGTTGATTCTTTAGCACAGCACAGTTTAATTTTTACCAATGCCTATGCAAACGGTTATAAGTCCATTCATGGCATGTCATCAATATTGAGTGGAATCCCGTCATTTAAAGACGCGTTTACCTCTACTCCTTATGCTAATCAAAAAATTGAATCTTTGGTTTCTGTTTTAGAAAACCTTGGATATCATACATCCTTCTTTCATGGGGCTGAAAACGGTTCAATGGGATTTTTGGGTTATTCAAATATTTTGGGTATCGATAAATATTTTGGGCGGAATGAATATAATAATGATACCGACTTCGATGGGTATTGGGGAATTTGGGACGAACCTTTTCTTCAGTTTATGAAAGAAAAACTTGATGAAGAAAAAGAACCTTTTTTTAGTACTGTTTTTACTATTTCATCCCATGAGCCTTATATAATTCCTGAAAAATACAAAGAAACATTCCCTGAAGGTGATATCATCATGCATAAATGTGTGAGATATACAGATTATGCTCTAAGGCGTTTCTTTGATGAAGCAAAAAAGGAACACTGGTATAATAATACCCTTTTTGTCCTGGTAGCAGATCATGCAAATCTAATTTATTATCCAGAATACCGAAAAGCGTTGAATATAAATACAATTCCTATATTATTTTATCATCCTGATGGACGATATAATGGTATAAACAATTTATTAGCTCAGCAAATAGATATTTACCCAACTATTGTAAATATGATTGGTTTTAATAAACCATTTAGAAGCTGGGGGAGAAGTTTAATTAGTGATCAAGAAGAACCCTTTGTAGTAAGGTACTCCGGTTATTATTATTACTTTTATGATAAATATGTTTGCTGTTTTGACGGAGAAAAACTAATCGGGTTTTATGAATTAAGTGATAAATCCATGAAAAATAATCTCATAAATGAAAATAAAGAAATGATGTTTCTAATGGAGAAAAGATGTAAGGCTTTTATCCAAGACTACATGAATAAAATTATAGATTCTAAATTATCAGAAAACAGGTTTTAATTATTTTTCTCAAATACACATCTTTAATTATGATTTCAACGCAAGACAAATAAGGGGATTTTATTAATAGGATACTCTTAAAAAATGGTCAATAAAAAATAAGTAATGATGGCATGGTAACGAATTTATTGGACAACACGACAACCTATTACAGAGTTGCAAGCTTTTATCTGGAAGATAAATGGAATAATAAATCCTTATCCCTAACGATAAAAAAGGAGACGAACTAATTCTCCGAATGTTGAAAAAAATTAGAAATGGGGTAAATATATTACTGCCATCGCCTCTGGGGCCGTTTGGAAAATTGTTGATTGTCATTATGACGGTCCAATTACTGTTTGTTCATTTTTCCGGTGTCCATTATTTTAGGATAATTCCAAGGGATATGTGGCGAATATTTCATAGCTACATTTTAATTCTTTCAGGATTATTATTAGTAAAATATCCTTTGGAAAATTATAAGTGGGCATCTTTTTCTTTACAATCATTATTCGTGCTAATTCAATGTGCTTTCATTGGGTATTTTGTCAAAACGGAACAGTCCTTTGATTATGCAGTAGTTGCGGATAATTTTAATGAAATATTTTACAGTGAATCGTTATTTGTAATTCTGAATGGGATAGATCCCACTGCATTTTATATCGGAATAATTGGAATTGTGATTATCTTATTTAAAACACTTAAAAGACCAACATTAAAAAAAGAAGTTTCATTTTCTCTAAAGAAATATAGTGGTGTATTTTCTATTTATTTGTTATTTGCTTTTACCCCAATTATTCAATTTGATGAATTGACAAATTTTTTCCGTTCTGCTACTGCCTTTTATTTTCAATCTCCTAAAAATAAATTCGAAATCAGTATTAGAGAAGATTCATTTCCGTTTTTAACCCAAACTCTGGAACAAAAAAAACCTCTTCAGGAAAAACCGCACATTTTTCTCATTATGGTAGAATCCTTCAATGCAGGTTTTGTAAATCAAAAAGATGAAGATGGTAATATATACACTCCATATTTTAATTCGATGATCAAAAAAGGTGTTTACATTGATCGGTTCTACGGCACGTCCGTTCAAACTGTAAAAGGACATTTTTCCACTCTCTTTTCGTTACTTCCGTTAATTAAGGGGAAAGTGTATAAAGACTATGAACACAATAATTTCAAGAGCCTGCCGATGTGTTTAAAAGACGTTGGTTATAATACATTTTTTTTTAATGGCCATAATAGTACAGGTTTTGATAATACGAGATCAATGATGTTAACTCACGGATTTGACACATATTTAATTGGAAAGGAATTAATGGATGAATCATTTAAAGAGTCTTGGGGTTCATGGGGATTATCGGATGATGAACTCTATAGACAAGTTTTTAATTATCTTGAAAAAGATAATAAGGGAAATTCTCCAAAGTTTATTACCATAACACCCTCCTATCATCATGTCCCGTTTAGCGTTCCAAGGGAGAAACGTAAATTATATGAAAGTCCTTTTTCATTAAAATCTAGATATGCTAATTCCATCAGATTAGTGGATAACGGATTTAAGGTATTTTTCGATGAATTAAAAAAACGTCCTGAATTCAGAAATAGTTTAATTGTAATTACTGCAGATCATGCCTTTCCGGTGGGAAACCACAATATTTATTTTAATGAAATAGGATATTATGAAGAATCGTTTCGGATCCCATGTCTCATTTTATGGGAAAATCACTTAATCCCAAGAGTGGATAAGAATCATATTTTTTCACAATTGGATATTGCTCCAACGATTTTAGAGAACATAAATGCTTTGCCTGTATTTCATCATTTTCAGGGTCAAGATATGTTAGGAGGTTCGTCAGAAAAAAAACCTGTTTTTCTCATACAGCCTTATAATGGTACTATTCTCTGCAGTATTGATTTTCCTTTTAAATACCTGAAACGGTTACGTACCGGTGAAGAGTGGTTATTTAATCTAGATGAGGATCCCCTGGAGAATAAAAATTTGATTGATCTTCCGGGAAATAATGCACTATTGGACGAACTTAGAAAATCTTTAAAGTATTGTTTTTTAAATCAATATCTTATTGAAAATAATCAAATTATACCTACAGACAATCTTTAACCAGAATTCAGAAAAACCGGTGGACAGAAACAATTAAATTCTATTTTTATAACGATAATTTTGTTCCCAATAAATTAAGGATCAAGGCTATTAACAAAGCGGACCTTTTAGAATATAACATTGAATTGAAATGAGCCAATAGTTAGATTATTACTTCTTTTATTAAATAATCAACAAGTAAATATTCCGAAAAATTAATTATGGAATGATGATATTAATACGGAAAACAATATTATTTTTATTCTTAGGATTTGTTTTATCAGCAAACCCGCAGGTAAATGAAAATATGTTACGTGCTGGTTTGCGAAGTGGTGGTTTTTACCGGGCATGGATATTTTTTAATGATAAAACAGAAGGTGAAAGTACATCTGAAAATGTGTTTCAAAAAGCATTAGATAATTTGGATAACAGGACAAGAATGCGCCGTTCAAAAGTACGCCATTTTTCTCTTGTAGATAATCGGGACATCCCTGTTTCCCCGGATTATATTGATGAGATTAAATATACGGGAGTTACAATTCGCACAGTCTCAAAATGGCTCAATGCTGTTTCTGTTTCAGGGACCATTGAACAGCTCAGGAGTATATCGGATTTTCCATTTGTAAAGAAAATAGATCCGGTCTACGGTGGGAAACGGAAAAGCCCTTCTCAAAGATCCTTATTAAAATCCTCCACAGAACCTGGAAGAAGCGATTATGGTCCGTCTTATGATCAACTTGACCAGATCAACGTCATCGCTGCTCATGAAGCGGGATACACAGGTGCTGGAGTCCGGGTTCTTATGCTGGATACAGGATATTATACGGATCACGAAGCCATCCATGAGGAACAGGTAATAGCTGAATGGGACTTCATCAACAATGATGGGGAGACACAGAATGAAGAGGGAGATCCTGACAGCCAGCATAACCACGGAACGTATACATTATCTGCGCTGGGTGGCAGGTTTGATGGTGAATTGTACGGACCTGCTTACGGAGCAGAGTTTCTTCTTGCAAAAACGGAGGATGTGAGCCAGGAAGTTCCCATTGAAGAAGATCAGTATGTGGCCGGATTGGAATGGGGGGAAAGTTTAGGAGCGGACATTGCCTCATCCTCACTGGGATACATTGACTGGTATGAGTTTGAAGATTTAGATGGTATGACAGCCGTAACAACAATTGCTGTGAATACTGCTATTGAGAATGGAATGGTCGTAGTTACAGCGGTGGGGAATTCGGGTACAGGTGGCATTGTTGTGCCTGCAGATTCTGAAAATGTTATCGCTTGCGGAGCTGTTGATTCTAATGGAAATATAGCATCATTTAGTTCTCAAGGTCCAACTGCTGACGGAAGGATAAAACCGGAAGTATGTGCTCTGGGTGTTTCTACATATTGCGCCGGTGTAAACAGTACTTCAGCATATAGATATGAAAATGGGTCATCTTTAGCAACACCACTGGTTGCCGGAGCAGCGGCCTGCGTTTTACAGGCCCACCCGGACTGGACACCACAGCAGGTTCGTGAAGCCCTTATGATGACTGCCAGTGACCCTGAAAATCCGGATAATCAATACGGATGGGGAATAATTGATGTTATTGAAGCGATAAATTATAATAATCCAAATCCGTTCTATCCTGTGTATTACACTTTGTCCAATCCGTTTCCGAACCCGTTCAACTCTTGGATTCAATTTGATGTTGGCATTTATAGTGAAGGTAAAGTGATCCTCACCGTTTTTGATATAAATGGAAAGGAAATAGAAAGACTTTGGTCAAATAATATAGAAAAGGGAGTATACCCTATTCAATGGAATGCGGACGGTGTATCTTCAGGAGTTTATTTTATTAATTTGAATGGAAAAAATGGTTCCGTTAATCGGAAAATCTGTCTACAGAAATAATTAGTGATATTTAATTAAAAAGCTTGTCCATTATGTAAAATACCGCTGAAATTTGCGTTCTTACATGAAACAATTGAAAAAAATATTGTACTATCTATTTTCCTAACATAATTGAATAGAAAGAATCACTCAAGTGGATGGATATTTACCGATTGTATTTAGTCAAAAAATGATTTATTTGAAATGATAATGGAAATTTATTAATGATAGTGAAACGATTGATTATAAATAGATACATAAAACAGAGTTTTTCCATTATAATCCTTTTTCTAATTTCAGGGTGTGCAACCCATCCAACGGTGAGTACGACCCGTATGGAGAAAGGGATGTCATCATACGGATATACTTTATCAGCAGAAAATATTCTTCCATATGTCTGGTTTCGTTATGCTACTTCCGACATTGGCAACATCGGGTTTCGTATTGGATTGCCTGTGTATGGGACTGGAATTGATTATAGTAGATTATTGTATTCAAAAGAAAATAAATGGGATGTCTTAAATATCGCCTGGAGTTTCAATCCGAACCATAATATTGATTTAACTTATTATAAATTTACCAAAAAGAAATCGGCAAGAGAAAATCGCCCCAGCACGACAAGTTGGTGGGGTCTTAGGGGGATGTATATTCCTACAGGAATAATGGGGAAAACGAGTGTACGGATTGGTTTTCTTCTCGGTGGTTGGATGGGTAAAAAATTTGGGTATGAAATCGGATATTATCATGACTTCAGTTCGATGCCTATTACCTCGCTTTTTGATATGAGTTGGGATACAAACAGTGAAAAAAATAAGGAACGGTATGGCGATACTCCCCACAAGGATCCTGCTTCAGGAATGCCTTCTGAATTTTCCAGATTGACAGGAATTTCCTTCCAGCTATTTTTTGTTTTGAATCAAAACCCTACCTCAAAAAAGTAACAATCCTGGGTAAATCCAGCGGAAGAAATAAGGTGAAGTTTTTCAGCGAAAATTCCGTCAGAAAACCCCCTAAATATTTAAGAAAAATGTTAAGCTGTTTAAAGACTGAAAACAAGTGTTATTGAGATGAAAATTGGAAACTATTCTCTATACAGCATTGTGACAAGTAAATTTAGTTTGGACGGAGGTGCAATGTTCGGGATAATCCCAAAGCCATTGTGGGAAAAAGAAGTCCCGGCTGATTGCCATAACCGGATAAAAATGGTTACACGATCACTCCTGCTGGTAAGTACAGACAGGAAAATTATTATCGATACAGGGAATGGAGAAAAGTGGCAAAAAAAGTTCCGTGACATTTATGATATAGATACAAAAACCGTTAGTTTGAATTCATCATTAAAGCATCATGGCTATTCACCTGAGGAAATCACGGATGTATTTTGTACACACCTTCATTTTGATCATGCTGGAGGTAACACTCGTTTAGATAGAGGTAAGGTTGTTCCCACATTCCCAAATGCCACCTATTGGATTCAAAATGAAAATTGGGAATTAGCTAATTCCCCTTCAGAAAAAGATCAGGGAAGTTTTATGTCGGATGATTGGTCTGTATTGGTTGAAAATAATATGATAAAATTCGTAGATGGAAAGGACATGTTTTTACCGGGTATTGGTGTACATCTTACTTATGGTCATACTACCGGGATGATGCATCCAATTATTCAGGACAATTCAAATACAATTATTTATATGGCTGATTTGATACCTATGGCGGCTCATATACCCCTACCCTGGGTCATGGCTTATGATCTTCATCCTGCAGTTACGGTTCAGGAAAAAAAAGAAATTTTACCAAAAATTGTGAAAGAAGGATGGATGATATTTTTTGAACATGATCCAATTCATCAGGCCTGTACTGTACAATTTAATGGAAAACATTTTCAGCTTAGTAAATCCGTTACAATCAGTGAATGAGGCAAATCAAATGGAGGCTCTTTTTCAAAAGGGTTTACATGCATATAAAAATAAGGATTATTTTTTAGCACATGATCATTGGGAGGAGTTGTGGTCTGATTACTATTTAGAAGACAGGTTATTTGTACAGGCGCTCATTCAAATGGCAGTGAGTTTTGTACATTTGGAAAATGGTAATTTAAAGGGGGCTCAAAGCCTTATGAATAAATCTTTGACAAAGCTGAAGGAATATGGGGGGATTCAGAGAGGAATCAGGACGGATATTCTAGTAAAGAAATTGGAAGCAATTAGAGAACATTATAACCTGATTGATAATAGCGGGAAATTTAACTGGGATATGATCCCAGCATTAATTTGATTATGAATGTTAGTCTATTTATCAAGGATTTTGAATTGGGAGCAAAAGTATCCACAAAATTAATGGAGTTGGATTCCTTATTTGAGTTCTGCGAAAAGAGTTCAGATGTGTCTGATTCAACTCAACTGGTTATAGTGGATCTTGACAACAAAGAAACCGGGAATGAATTTTTTATACATCAAATGGCTTCAGATAGAAATGATATTCAGATTGTCGGCTATATGAAACAAGTACAAAAAGAATACCATGAAAAATTCAAAACAGCAGGCTGCAGTGTGATTTTACCAAAGTCATCGCTGGTAAAGAATCTATCCACGTTTATCAAAAGTAAATGAGGGAGAGTAAAGCACGAAAGATTCAGCGTGCTGTTGAAATAGTAAAGCAGTTAAAAAAAACCTATCCAAGTGCAAAATGTTCCCTCAATTACTCAAGTCCGCATGAGCTGTTGATAGCGACCATATTGTCCGCTCAATGTACAGATCATCGTGTGAATCAAGTGACAAAAACAATATTTCGAAAATATAAATCACAAAAGGCATTTGCCTATGCCGATATAAATGAACTAGCAAAAGAAATTTATTCCTGTGGGTACCATAATCAAAAAGCTAAAAGTATCCAGGGATCAAGTTTGGAGATAGTGGAAGAGTATAATGGCATTGTTCCGGATAATATGGAGGATTTAGTAAAACTTCCTGGTGTTGGCCGCAAAACGGCTAATTGTGTATTGGGTGAGATATATGGCATAGCATCAATGGTGATTGATACCCACATGGTACGAATTATGAATCTGCTTGAATTCACACATTCAAAAGATGCGAAGAAAATTGAGATAGAGATAATGGAGATTTTCGATAAAAATGATTGGATCAAGCTCACTCATATGATCATTGATCATGGCAGGGCTGTTTGTATTGCCCGCAGACCTCAATGCAGTATGTGTTCGATATCGAACTATTGTCCATCAGTAACTAGTTAATTTACATATTAGTCCCATTTCCATTAACTGTGTTACTTTGTATAATCGAAATATTTAAATCATTCATCTCTTTATGCAATTTTTAACAAAAACATTCCATTTCTGTGCTGCGCATCAGTATGGGCATGAGGACTGGTCGGTTAAAAAAAACGTTGATACTTTTGGTACGGATTCTCAGGTACATGGACATAACTACACGCTCGAGGTAACAGTAAAAGGGGAAATAAATCCTGACACAGGATTTATTGTGGACCTAACTCATCTAAAGGACATTGTGAATACAAACATAATCGCTAAATTGGATCATTCTCAAATCGAAAAGGACATATTGTGGTTCGAAGATAAACAACCATCATCTGAAAATTTGGTTGTCTTTATCTGGGATAAAATTGCTTCCAGTTTGACTGGGGCGGCATTGCATCGCATTCGATTGCAGGAGACCCCCACCATTAAAACTGATTACTATGGGCCAAGTTCTCTTAAATGAATTTTAAATCCAGATTTTATTTAATCTTGGCTGGTATCTTTATTGCTTCCTTGGTCAGTTGTAATCTGATTTTCCAGAAGTTTTTTACCTGGACACCATTTGGTATCTATACCTTTGAAATATCCGTTGGAATCTTACCATATCCCATAACATTTTTAGCGACCGATCTAATTTCTGAACTTTATGGTAAGAAAAAAGCAGACCAGGTTGTGATTTCAGGATTAATTGCCAGTGTCTTTGTTATGATAATAGTTCTTATTGCAAATGCAGCCCCAAGCACAGTTTGGTCCCCAGTTGATGACGATCTTTTTCAAAAAGTTTTTGGACTTCAGGGTATGGCTGTTTTTGCGTCCATGGTTGCTTATCTCTCAGCTCAATTTATTGATGTAAGGATTTTTCATTTCTGGAAAAAACTGACCAAAGGAAAACATTTGTGGCTCAGGAACAATGGCTCAACAATTGTAAGCCAGTTTATCGATACTGCAGCCGTCTTGATATTAATGTGTTCAGCGGGTGTAATCGAGTGGAATAGATTCTGGCCGCTGCTGGAAAACGGATTTTTGTTTAAGGTCCTGGTGGCCTTAATGGATACTCCCATCATATACGGGGTGATCTATGCATTAAAAGGTAAAATTGACATTGCACCTTATCAAGAAGGATGAGCTTATGAAGGATCTTGAAAAACTAAAAGAAATAACAAAAATATTATTGAAGGAGATCGGAGAGGATTCGAACCGTGAGGGTTTAATAAAAACCCCAGATCGTGTTGCAAAATCCTGGGAGTTTTTCTCAAGAGGGTATCGTGCAAATGTTTATGACATTGTGAATGGAGCCATTTTTGAGGAAGATTGCAGTGAAATGATCGTGGTGCGTGATATTGAATTTTTCAGTGTATGTGAGCATCATCTGATACCATTTTTTGGCCGCTGTAATGTAGGATATATACCAAATAAAAAAATTATTGGGTTGTCAAAAATACCACGGATCGTTGATATGTTTTCTCAACGGCTTCAAGTCCAGGAAAGATTAACAAACCAGATTGCTGAAACTATAGAAGAAATTTTAGATCCTGTTGGAGTGGGTATTGTTATGGAAGGTCGTCACTTGTGTATGCAAATGCGGGGTGTTGAGAAACAAAATAGTTTTGCTACTACATCGGCAATGTTGGGTCAATTCCGCGAGTCTGTCGAAACACGGTCCGAATTTTTGAGTATTATAAGGATGAAACAATTTTAATGATGGTAAAGTATGATTTAGCAATTTTGGGTGGCGGTCCCGGAGGATATGTGGCAGCAATCCGAGCTGCTCAGCTTGGAATGAAAACAACCATTATTGAAAAGGATAAATTAGGGGGCATTTGTTTGAACTGGGGGTGTATACCTACAAAAGCATTGTTGAAAAATGCTGAAGTGGTTCATTATATAAAGAATGCAGAAAAGTATGGTATAAATATTTCGGATTATACATTGGATTTCTCCCAATCAATCGACCGCAGCCGTGATGTAGCCGACAGGCTTTCAAAAGGGATTTCTTTTCTCATGAACAAAAATAATATCAACCATGTTATTGGAGAGGGGTATCTTTCTTCCAAAACCACAATTGAGGTAAAAAATGATAAGGAAAAAGAAACTATTCATGCTGAGAAAATAATTATAGCAACAGGCGGAAGCCCGCGAATTCTCCCTGGAATGAAATTGGATGGAAAGTGTATCATTTCCTATAAGGAGGCAATGGTTTTAAAAAGTATTCCCTCCAAATTGATTATTATTGGGTCAGGTGCTATTGGAGTGGAATTTGCTTATTTTTATAATGCCTATGGCACAGAGGTTCATTTAATTGAAATGCTTCCAAACGTTTTGCCTATAGAAGATGAGGAAATTTCTAAGGAATTGGCCCGTAATTTTAATAAGCTGGGTATTAAAATTTATCCCAACACCACCGTTCAACAAATAGAGTTGAAAAATGATAAGCCCCAGGTAAAGATGGAACTGCAGGGAAAGGTTG
>Ga0257113_1000229_pt1 | contig 17677 bp, 18 predicted proteins | sample LP_taG_4_FD_191568 | JGI IMG/M metagenome (GOLD analysis project Ga0257113, IMG submission 191568) | Marine microbial communities from Northeast Subartic Pacific Ocean, Canada - LP_J_2015_P26_2000m | ecosystem: Environmental > Aquatic > Marine > Oceanic | place: Canada: Northeast Subartic... | reverse complement strand
GTTCTGGCAAGTGGTATACCAGAAAAAATAGCTAAGGTTAAAAAATCTTTTACTGGGCAGTTTTTACAGAAAGTACTTTAGAAATAAATAACGCGGGAAACACCCGGTGGCTTACAATTATTAAGTACTCCTTTGGTGACCCCCTATCCATTTATTATCTTTAGTGCCCGTGTTTGAGAATATTTTTTGTTTTTCCTATAAGGTTCAATGACTGAAATCCATATTACAGATCCTACACCCATTGAAGATGATATAATCATCGAACGATCTCTACGCCCTTCTTATTTTGATGATTTTGTTGGTCAGGGTGATGTTGTGGAGAATTTGAAGTTATATATTGATGCTGCCAACAAACGGGATGAGGCACTTGATCATGTTTTATTATTCGGGCCTCCTGGTCTTGGTAAAACAACACTAGCAAACATTATTTCAAAGGAATTAAATGTAAGCCTTAAGCATTCTTCGGGCCCAGTGATTGACCGCGCTGGCGATCTTGCTGGAATGTTGACAAATATTCAAAGAAAAGACGTGTTTTTTATCGATGAGATTCACAGGTTAAATAATGTAATAGAAGAATACTTGTATCCAGCTATGGAAGATTTTCAGTTGGAAATTATAATTGATAGTGGTCCCAGTGCTCGTAGTGTGCAATTGAATATTGAACCATTTACCCTTATTGGCGCTACCACGCGATTGGGTAATTTGACATCGCCTCTAAGAGATCGATTCGGAGTTGTTCTGCGCGTTAACTTTTATGACCCAGAAGATTTGTTTCAGATCATTAATCGATCAGCTGAAATTTTAGAAGTTGACATTGACAAAGAAGGTGCAACGGAATTAGCCGGGCGTTCAAGGGGAACACCAAGGATTGCGAACCGTATATTAAGGCGCACACGAGATTATGCCCAAGTCAAAGCAAATGGTTCAATAACAAAAAGTGTGGCTCAGGAATCACTTAAATCTTTAGGTGTTGATAACTATGGTCTGGATGATATGGACCGGCAAATTTTGATAACCTTGATCGATAAATTTGATGGAGGCCCAGTGGGCGTAAGTTCATTGGCTGTAGCTATAAGTGAAGATACAACCACTATAGAAGATGTTTATGAACCATATCTAATAAAGGAAGGCTTTATTCAACGGACCGCCAGGGGCCGTATTGCGCAAAAAAAAGCATATAAAATCTTAGGTAAAGCATTTAACTCAACTAAACAAAAAGGATTGTTTTAATGATACAAAAAAAGAAAAAATATAAGCTGACTGATTTTGATTACTCACTGCCACCCAAATTTATTGCCCAGTATCCGGCCAAGCGTCGTGATTTGGCAAAAATGATGGTTCTACACCGGGATACTGGTAAGATTGAGCATAAAAAGTTCTCAAACCTGCCAAATTATTTCAGAAAGAATGACTTGTTTATCATGAACAATACAAAAGTATTTCCAGCACGATTATTTGCAAACAAAGATCGTACTGATGCTCAGGTAGAAGTATTTTTGCTTCGCGAATTGGAAAACGATCTTTGGGAGGTTATGGTCCGACCAGCTCGAAAAGTAAGAATTGGTAATAAACTTATGTTTAAAAAAAATGTTTATTGTGATGTAATTGATAATACCATATCCGGCGGAAGAGTTGTCAGGTTTGAATATGATGGTGAAGATATATATGGTATTATAGATCGCATTGGTCAATCGCCCCTTCCACCCTACATTAAAAGAGCCGCGGAACCGTCTGATAAAATAAGGTATCAAACTGTATATGCAGACCGGCGCGGTGCTGTTGCTGCGCCGACGGCAGGCCTTCATTTTACTAACGGACTTATCAAAAGGCTCAAAGACAAAGAAGTAAAAATTGAGTATACTACTTTACATATAGGCTTAGGTACGTTTCGCCCCGTACAAGTGGAAGATCTCAACCGCCATCAAATGGATTCTGAATACTTCGAGTTGTCGCCGAAGACTGCTTTAGCTATAAATGAAGCCAAAAAGAAAAAGCGTAAGGTAGTGGCTGTAGGTACGTCTGCGGTACGTTCACTGGAAACGGTAGTTGTATCTGGATTCCAGGTGACTTCAAAAAGAGGTTGGACAGACAAATTTATTTATCCACCATATGATTTTAAAATGGTTGATGCATTGATTACAAATTTTCATCAACCAAAAAGCACACTGTTAATGATGGTTTCTGCTTTTGCTACAAGGAAATTTATTATGAAGGCCTATCGCGAAGCAAAAAAACATGATTATCGCTTTCTCAGCTACGGTGATGCAATGCTTATCCTCTAATGAGTAATTCATCCTTGAAAGCAGGCGCAGTTGTTCCTGCAGCAGGGCAAGGAGCACGCTTTGGTGAAAAAAAGCAGTTCAAACTGCTGGGCCGGCGCCCGCTCCTTTTTCATACATTAACTTCATTCCTGGAATGTGATGATATCACTGAGATCGTAGTTGTAGTTTCGGAAGAAGACATAGAAACGACATCCCGGGAGCTGGCCTCGTTTACATCTGCAAAACCTGTTAAAACTGTGGCTGGCGGGGCACGGCGCCAGGATTCCGTATTGAATGGCTGTCTGGCATTATCTGAAAATGTAGAGATCATTGCGGTTCACGATGCTGCCCGCCCTTTTGTAACGCCAGAACTTATTTCTGCCACCATTGCTGGCTGTAATAAAGCAGACGGCTGTATTGCTGCACTTCCTTCGAAAGACACAGTAAAGCAAGTGGCAGAGAACAACATTCAACGGACAATAGACCGTGATAGTACTTGGCTGGCGCAGACACCCCAAACCTTTCATAAGGATATATTGATTAATGCACTCCAGCACGATATGGTAGCCACCGATGAAGCATCTATGGTGGAAGCAACAGGCGGGACGGTGGCGGTAACAGAAGGGTTTGCCGGGAATTTTAAGATCACTACCGGTGAGGACTGGCAACTGGCGGAAAATATTATAAATGATTAAATCAGGCATAGGATACGACGTTCATTCCCTGACTAAAGGGGAAGAACTCATTATTGGCGGAGTGAAGATCAATAGTCCTCGGGGTTCTGTTGGTCATTCGGACGGGGATGTATTACTGCACGCCATAGTGGATGCATTGCTGGGAGCAGCGAAATTGGGTGACATTGGTATGCATTTTCCTAGTTCAGATGAACGCTGGAAGGGCAAGGAAAGCATCCATTTTCTGGAACACGCGGCGCTCCTTGTCCGAGAGCAAGGCTTTGAGATTGACCATGTAGACAGTACTGTTATTTTGGAAGAGCCCAAACTTGCTGACATAATTCCAGAAATGGTTTATAAGGTTTCCTACACCCTCCAGATCGATGAAGCGGCTGTATCCATCAAAGCTACCACCACAGATAAAATGGGCTTCATTGGCCGTGGTGAAGGTGTTGGCGCAATAGCCATTGCGACCATCTCCAAATAATTTTTATGGACTCAATCATACTTAAGTCACATGCCAAGGTGAATATTGGCCTGCAAGTGCTGGATCAACGTGAAGACGGTTATCATAACATCCACACCATTTTCCATGAATTGGCTTTTCATGATACTGTTACTTTTTCTAAAACGGATGATGCTTGTGAGCTTTCATCAAACGACGAAAATCTTCCCACGGACGCTTCTAATACCTGTGCCAAAGCCTATGTGGCAGTTAAAGTTCACTGTCCAGATGTTGCTGGAATCAAGATCCATGTTAAAAAAGAAATCCCTCAAGGCTCGGGATTAGGCGGCGGTTCCAGCAATGGCGCGTCAACACTCAAAGGGATGAATGAATTATATGGACTTGGTTTATCTAATGATGAACTGACAGAACTATCTTTACAAGTGGGTGCGGATGTGCCCTTTTTTATTCGTGGGGGTACCCAGCTGGGCGAAGGAACTGGTGAACAATTAACCCAATTAGATATAGAATTACCACAGTCAATATTGGTAATAATACCTGGCATGTATATTAGTACAAAATGGGCTTATTCCCGATTGAGAAAAAAGTTGGAAACAGAGGTCAAGGCACCTAATTTTGCCGGCCTTGTTGAAAGGGGTGAAATACCTTTTCAGTTTTTTGAGAATGATTTCGAAAAAATCGTTTTTTCGACATATCCAGAGATTGGGTTGATCAAAGATCAATTGCTTGCTAATAAAGCACGATTTGCCAGTCTGTCGGGGAGTGGCTCGGCTGTGTTCGGATTGTTTGACGATGAAGCAGATGCTAGATCCGCTGAGTTACTTTTTTCCGCATCTAATAAAACAATGCTTACCCGACCCCATACACGGTAAATACATCCCTGGATAATTGATACACTTGGGGTGTCGTCTAACGGTAGGACACCGGGTTTTGGTCCCGGCAGTCGGGGTTCGACTCCCTGCGCCCCAGCAATGATCGAAAATCATAAACAAAAGGTGCATTGATATGCAAGATACGCTGAAAATATTTAGTGGTCGTAGTAACTCAACCCTGGCTCAAGGCATTGTGGATGCTTTGGGCATGGATCTTGGTGATGTGACAATCCGTACGTTCGCTGATGGAGAACTATGGGTAAAGTTCGAGGAAAACATTCGTGGCCAGGATGTATTCATCATTCAATCCACTAATGGACCTGCTGATAACTTGATAGAACTATTTCTATTACTGGATGCAGCTGTTCGTGCATCCGCAAATAGGGTTACTGCAGTAATTCCTTACTTTGGTTATGGGCGACAGGATAGGAAAGATCAGCCACGCGTACCTATTTCATCCCGCGTAATGGTAGATATCATTACTACCACAGGGGCAGATAGAATCATTAGCATGGATTTACACTCTACCCAGATCCAGGGATTTGCTTCAATACCATTTGATCACCTTTACAGTCGCATGGTGTTAATGGATACATTAAGGGAATTGGATTTTACTCCAGATAAATGTGCTGTTTTGGCCCCAGATGTAGGATCTGCTGCCATGGGGCAGTCATATGCTAGGACTTTGGGGGTTCATTTTGCTCTTATTGACAAACGTCGTTACGCTCCGAATAAAGCTGAGGTAAGTCATCTGATCGGTGATTTGGTAGGGAAAGATGTTTTGATCATTGATGATATGATCGATACGGCCAGCACTACAGTTTCAGCTGCTCAGGCCGCCATCGATAAAGGGGCAAATTCAGTAATAGCTGCAGCTACACATGGTGTACTGTCTGACCCAGCTATAGATCGTTTAAAAGAGGCGCCGATTAAAGAATTAATTATTACAGATACAATTTCCGTGAAAAAAGAAAAACAATTGCCGAATATGAAAATTGTTTCAGTGGCCAATGTTTTTGGTGAGGCAATTAAACGGATACATAATGGTGAATCAGTCAGTGCATTGTTCGACCTATAAAAAGGAAAAATATTATGGCACAAGAATATGAACAAATAAACGTTGGAAAAAGAACCCATAAGGGTAAGGCAAAGGTTCGCGCTCTCAGGAGAGATGGTAAAATCCCGGGAGTATATTACTATCATGGAGAAGAAAATGTTGATCTAGAGATTGACAAGAAAAATTTATATCACGCACTGAGTACTGGTCAGCATGTATTTGAAGTTACCATGAATGGCGAGACCCAATATGTTATGATTAAAGCTGTACAGTACCATCCAGTAACAGATGAAGTAATGCATGTTGATCTTATGCGTGTCAGGCGATCGGAGAAAATGACATTTACCATCCCAATCGTATTGCAAGGAGAAGCTATAGGTGTACAGGAAGGCGGTGTTTTAAGTCAGATCTTGACAGCTATCGATATTAACTGCTTACCAACCAATGTACCGGAAAGTATTAATGTGGATATTTCTGATCTAGAATTAAACAGTACCATCTCTATTGTTGATATTATCGATGTACCTGATGATGTAGATATCGTTACAAGTGAAGAATCTACTGTTGCTACTATTACACCACCGAAGGAAGAAGAGGAACCGGTTACTGAAGAAGAAGAACCAGTTGAAGGTGAAGAACCAGTTGAAGGTGAAGAACCAGTTGAAGGTGAAGAACCAGTTGAAGGTGAAGAAGGCAAACAAGAAAAGAGCTCAAAGCCATCTGGATATGAAAAAGAAAAGTAATGATCGCTTTTATTGGACTTGGTAATCCTGGCAATGAATTTGTTGATACAAAGCATAATGCTGGCTTTTGGGTAATTGATGAATTGGCCAGACGATGGGAATGCAATTTCAAGCCAGGTACTGGGGATTATGTATATGCTGAAAATACTGGTAAAGATACTGTCTTAATGAAACCAACAACAGGAATGAATGCCAGCGGTATAGCGATAAAAAATTTCGCGGACCTTTTTGATATAAATATACATGATCTCTTTGTATTTATAGATGATGTAGACCTGCCATTAGGGCGGTTACGAATCCGGCCAAAAGGTGGAGATGGTTGCCATCGGGGCTTGGAATCAATAATCTACCACATTGGCAATACACATTTTCCCCGGGTCCGATTTGGAGTGGCCTCAACTGATCATAGAAGACCTGCAGAACAATATGTACTTAAGCCGTTTAGAAAACAGGATAGACCTTTGGCACAAGAAATGATCCAGGTAGCAGCAGATGCGGCAGAATCACTTTTATATGAAGGACTGGATAAAACAATGAACCAATATAATTCAAGTGAGAAAATTGAATCATGACTGATGTAAATACTTATTTATGGGCTGTTTTAAATGCTGGTGTTCTGGCGTTGATCTATGCTGCTTGGAAAACTAATTGGATTAATAAACAGGACCAGGGAACAGAGCGAATGGTATTAATCGGTAAGAGTATTGCTGAAGGTGCGATGGCATTTTTGAAAGCTGAATATCGAATATTAGGAATATTTGTAGTTGTGGTAGCACTCTTACTGGGGATTGCAAATGCTGGAAGGACAGATTCTAGTGCATTGATCTCTTTATCATTTATAGTAGGTGCATTTGCTTCTGGATTAGCTGGGTTCCTGGGGATGAGAGTAGCTACAAAAGCAAACAATCGTACAACCCATGCCGCGCGAAGCAGCCTTGCCGAAGCCTTAAATGTGGCTTTCACTGGTGGTTCTGTAATGGGCTTAAGCGTAGTTGGTCTTGGATTAATAGGACTGGGATCTTTATTTATTCTTTATCAAAATATATTTGCTAATGACTATAATAAGGTAATAACTGTTATTTCTGGTTTCTCCTTGGGAGCTTCCTCAATTGCATTATTTGCTCGTGTTGGTGGTGGTATTTACACGAAGGCAGCTGATGTTGGTGCTGACCTGGTAGGAAAAGTAGAAGCTGGTATACCCGAAGATCATCCCTTGAATCCGGCAACTATCGCAGATAATGTTGGTGATAATGTTGGTGACGTTGCTGGAATGGGCGCTGATTTATTTGAATCATACGTGGGCTCTATAATTGGTTCAATGGTGCTTGGTGCAAGTATAGTTGTAATGGGTGGCTTTGATATTAGTTTTGTTATTTTACCATTATTGATTGCTGCCTCTGGAATAATAATGTCTATTGTGGGCACTTTCCTTGTTGTGGTCAAGGAAGGTGGAAATCCTCAAAAGGCATTAAATAAGGGTTTATTTGTTTCTTCATTTATTTTGATTGGAGTAATCTACTTTTTAATTCAAAATATTTTACCGATGAATTTTACTCTTAATGGCTTATCCTACACGAATACTGGTGTATTTATCGCTACCATAATTGGTCTATTCGCAGGTCTTGGCATTGGGGTTGTCACAGAGCACTATACGGGGACACATAATAGTCCCACCAATTCAATTGTTAAACAATCACTAACTGGACCTGCGACCAATATTATTGCTGGTCTGGGGGTAGGAATGCAGTCAACTGCAATACCTATATTAATAATTGCTGCTAGTATTATTGGCGCAAACCAATTTGCAGGCTTATATGGTATAGCAATGGCAGCATTGGGCATGCTTGCGAATACTGGAATTCAATTAGCTGTAGATGCTTATGGACCAATATCAGATAATGCCGGAGGTATCGCAGAAATGGCTGATTTGCCCAGTGAAGTACGTGAACGAACAGATAAATTAGATGCAGTAGGAAATACAACTGCGGCAATTGGAAAAGGTTTTGCTATTGGATCGGCAGCTTTAACAGCCCTGGCCCTGTTCGCCGCATTCAGGACCACTGTTTATAATATTCGTTTAGGCAAAGGATTTTCTGAATTGGATTCTGTTGTTGCAATTGACGTCACTAATGCCGGAGTCATGGCCGGACTATTTGTTGGGGCTATGCTTCCTTTTGTCTTCTCATCCATGGCAATGAATGCTGTGGGTCGGGCAGCTATGGCGATGATTGAAGAAGTGCGACGACAGTTCAATGATATACCAGAATTATCGGCAGCACTTGCTGTTATGAATAAATATGGTGATGACAAGGAATGGTCTGATGAGGATAGAGCCATTTTTGAAGCAGCCGACGGAAAACCTGAATACGGTAAATGTGTGGAAATTTCTACTCAATCCGCCCTTAAAGAAATGCTACTGCCGGGACTGCTGGCAATCCTGACACCTGTTGCTGTGGGATTTGTATTTGACGCAGAGACACTGGGCGGCCTGCTGGCCGGTGTGACTGTGTCCGGGGTACTGATGGCCATATTCCAATCCAATGCGGGTGGTGCCTGGGATAATGCGAAAAAAATGGTTGAAGAAGGCGTGGAAGTAGCGGGTGAAGTCTTTGGAAAGGGTTCTGATGTTCACAAAGCTACAGTAGTTGGAGATACAGTAGGCGACCCGTTTAAGGATACCTCTGGCCCATCCTTAAATATCTTAATTAAGCTAATGTCGGTAGTATCACTTGTAATAGCACCATTGATTGCCTAGGAGAGGACAAAAATGAAATACTTTGAAACACTATATATAGTTAATCCAAACTTTGAACAAAGTCGTTTAGACACAATTATAACTGATGTAGAAAAGAATGTTGGAAAGTTTAGTAACATTCTTGCTCATAATGCATGGGGGAAGAAACGTTTAGCATATCAGATTGATAATCAAAAATACGGCACTTTTGTTTTACTACATTTTGAAACAGAAGAGGCCTCTGGTATTGCTGGTTTTGAATTATATATGAAATTAAATACATCTGTTCTAAGAGCTCAGACTATAAGATTAAAATCACGTCCATCTGAAACCGTTCTAAAAAAATCAATTTCATCGAGTTTGGTGGATGAATCCCAACACTCAGTTAAAGAAAAGTATAAGTCTAGTGAGTTAAGAGAACATAGTTCAGCAGATGATCATAGTACAGAACCAGCTGAGCACGAAAATATGACAGAGAAAGACGAAGGTGAATCAATACCCGAAGCGATTAATACCGATACTGATTCTGAGCAAGAATAATTTAGCTAAAATAGAATAGGGGAATATTATGGCATTTGTTAGCAAAAGGAAATATTGTTATTTCAAAGAAAATAGCATCACAGAAATCGATTATAAAGATGTTAAACTTCTACGCCGGTTTACTACTGAATATGGTAAAATAATGCCGCGTAGGGTAACTGGCACTAATTCGAAGATGCACCGCAAACTTGTCCGGGCAATTAAGCGTGCGCGTAACATTGCATTAATGCCTTACGTTAATGTTGAAAGCGATTAATTATCTACTATTAAACTAAGGGAGTTACATTATGGATGTAATTTTACTTCAAGATGTTGAAACCTTGGGCACTGCAGGTAATATTGTGAAAGTAAAACCAGGTTATGCTCGGAATTATCTGTTTCCAAGAGGGTTTGCGTTGCGATCATCTAACCGGAACCGAGCCGTAGCTGAAGAAAAGAAACGCAATGTAGAAATGAGGGCCAAGCGACTTGAACAAGCAAATCAGACTTTGGCAAACAAGATAAGTAAAACTGAATTAACATTTGAGATGCAAGTCGGTGACGAGGAAAAAATGTTTGGCACTGTAACGACAAAGGATATCCAGGCTGCTTTGGAAGAGAAAGGAATTTCTATAGACAGAAGTGCGCTAATGTTAGAAGAATCAATTAAGGCGTTAGGTATTTATCATCTACCTGTCAACCTTGCTGGCGAGCACACAGCGGAAATAAAAATATACGTCATCAAAACTTAGTCTATCGTCTATATTTGTAAATAGACCCTCATGTTATTGGTTAATTTCTTTAGTGAGGGTTTTTATTGTACCCTTTTTATTGCCCCTCTATTTTTAGTGATCATGTATGCCGATATTGCATTTCCCATCTCCAGCTATCAGGTATTTACTTATCGCATACCGCTCAAATTGCAAAATAGTGTCAAAATAGGTGTTCGCGTCAAGGCACCATTTCATAAACGTAAAGTGAATGGTGTTGTTGTAGCAATCAGCGACACTACGGATTATAAAGGGACAGTGCGCTCCATAGATTCTTTAATTGACAATGAATTAGTGTTAGATAAGTATTTATGGCGCTTGTTAGAATGGGTAAGCGATTATTATTTAACTCCCCTGGGTCAGGTTGCGCAGACAGCTTTACCCGCAAGATTGTCATCGCGGTATAAGCCGCCAAGTCGCATAGTGGTTGCTTTTCGAAAGGCTCCAGACGTTGCACTAACTAATGCTCCAGTTCAAGAAAGAGTGCTTAGGTATCTTCAGCAAAAAAAAGGGCCTGTTATATTAAGTGTACTTAAAGATATTACTTCCAACCCGTCATCTGTTTGTAAAGCATTACTAAATAAAGGTTTGATCACTTGGGATGAACAGGATCTATTACCTGATGTTACTGGCTTTACCTTTTCTCCAATTCACAAAAAAGTAAAATTCACTAAGGAACAAATACGTGTTTTGGTAGATCTGCGTGAAGGATTGGAGAGTAAAAAATTCATTCCATTTTTATTACATGGAGTTACGAGTAGCGGTAAAACTGAAATTTATATAGATATTGTTCGACAGACCCTTGAGAGTGGTAGGTCCGTTATTCTTTTATTACCAGAAATCGCACTTACTCCTCAGATAGCAGGGCGTTTCCGAGCGGTATTTGGAGATACAGTGGCTCTGTGGCATTCAAAGCTAACCCATGCTACCCGCGCCTGGACATGGAAGAAGATTTGTGCCGGAGAATTCAAGGTTGTCATTGGTGCTCGTAGTGCAATTTTCGCACCACTAAAAAATCTTGGTCTTGTCGTGGTTGATGAAGAACAGGAACATTCGTATAAACAGGATTCCACTAATCCCAGATACCATGCACGCGATGTAGCACTTATGCGCGGTAAAATACACAGAATCCCGGTTTTACTGGCCAGCGCCACGCCCAGCTTGGAGAGCTATTATAACCACATTCAGTCTAAGTTTAAGTATTTGCATTTAACCAAACGGTACGGTGGCGCTAAATATCCGCAGGTTTACATTGTGGATATGGAGCAAGAACAGGAAGAGTCTGGTAGGACAGGGCAGATATTATCAGGATTTTTGCTGGATAAAATTGAGGAACGTCTGCAGAAAAAAGAACAAGTGATTCTTATGCAAAACCGTCGCGGGTTTTCCCCTGTTATACGTTGTGGTGATTGTGGAGTTTTGGATATGTGTCCTGACTGCAATGTCCCCATGGCCTATCATCGCACCGGGCCTGCATTAAAGTGTCATTTTTGTGGACACTGTATTGATAAACTTTTGGCGAATTGCGGAAGTTGTAATAGTACAAATATTCGAATGTTTGGTACTGGCACACAAAAGATCGAGACTATAATTGGAGAAACATTTCCAAATGCATCGCTTGTCCGCGTAGACATGGATACATCCAGAACCGCTACAGCGTTAACAAGTGCAATTAGCAGTTTTGCCTCCGGAGATGTGGATATTCTTCTTGGGACCCAGATGATATCGAAAGGCTTGGATTTCGAAAATGCGACATTAGTTGGAATAATTAATGCTGATACAGGATTGTTTCTGCCTGACTTTCGATCGGGGGAACGATTATTTCAGTTAATATACCAAACTGCTGGTCGAGCAGGGCGTGGAAAAAAACCGGGTGAAGTCGTTATTCAGACCTATAATTATGATAATCCTGTAATAAAATATGCTTCCAGATTAGATCTGAAAAAATATTATAATATTATCCTAAATGAACGTAAAGATCTGAATTATCCACCATTCAGTTGGATGGCAAAACTAGAGATCTCAGGGAGAAATAAAAATAAGCTGCAAATAGTGGCTCAAAAAATTCGTGATAATCTAAAAAATCCTTATACTGGTTTGGAAATTCTTGGCCCAGTTGATTGTTATTATGAACGTTTACGGAACAGATTCCGCATGCAGATCGTATTAAAATCCTATAAGACAGCAGACTCAAATGGAGGAAAACTTCATAATTATATTAAGGAAAATTTTCCCAATGGAAATTATTTAACCAATTCTGGGGTAAAAATAGCTATTGATATAAATCCAGTCTCGTTGTTATGAAGTTATTGAATGTTATCAACATAATATTATTGATTGCAGTCAGAATTAATGCTACTGCTTATGAAGCGCTTAATAGTTGGTATCATCCCCACACACTTGCCATGGTGGGCTCAGGATCGTCTCTTCATATAGCTGAAAGTGATCGCTTGAACCCATCCTTAATGTTCAGTAATGAGCAGTTATTAACTATCGGCCATGTTCAATATCCTGCGGATATCTCTACACAAATGGCGCAGATAGTATTACCGCGTAATTATGGTACACTGGGCGGTACGATTCGGCATGTAAGCTATGGTGTATTTGAAGGATTTGATAAAAATGGTAATCCTACAGCAAATTATGCGGCAGGTGAAAGCTGGGTTACTGTCAGTATTGCTAAACAGTTATTTGCAGGTAAACTACAATGGGGTGCCAGCACTGGTTTTCTTTTCAGTAATATAGGGGAATATTCATCCACACTGGTTACAGGAACAGCAGGCGTTTCATTGAATTTGTCAAAATATAATATGCATGCTGGCTTGGCTATTCGAAATCTTGCAGTTTCAATAAAGAACTATTCAAGTGCTGAAATCCATTTTCCCGCAATGCTCAATTTTTCCTTGGCAAAAGGATTGGCCTATTTACCATTAAAGATGGTCCTAGATTTTGATTATGGATTGTATAATCGATTGATGACTTTTCACCTAGGGGGAGTGTTTGTTTTACCGTACAATACGCAACTAAGGTTTGGTACCTCTAGCCTACGGATTGACCAACGATCACAGATCAATCTAATAAGGGATTTTTTCACAGATACTGGTTTGGGTATAACCATTACCACTCATCAATACATTATTGATATTGGTACGTACATTTACGGTACTGGAGGGTCTGTTATAGCGATTGGACTTGGACTAAAATTATAATAAATGTTTATTTTATATTTTTCAAAATATTATGTAGTTTACATTATTAAGGGACGATAATATGATTAGACATAATTTTTTATATGTTTGTGTGATTGCTGGTCTGTTTTTCACCGGCTGTGAAAAAGATTCTCCAGCAAGTATTGAAGAAGAAACACAAGAATTTACTGGTCGTAGTACCTGGAAGATCATTCAACAAGATATTCTGGATCAGAGCTGTACAGGGTGTCATACGGTCGGTACATCCTTTGCAGAGCAGTCGGGTCTCATTTTAACTGCTGATGTGGCTTATTCGCAGTTGATAGATCGCGTTCCGCACAATCAAGTAGCGATAGATGATGGCTTAGAACTGGTTGGGGCCGAAGGATTATCCAGTTTATATAAAAGTTATTTATGGGAAAAGATTAATGCACCTGACAAAGATCATTTCTATGCCGATCATCCTTTTTATGGGGCAATTATGCCTCTTGGCCTCGATTTTTTAACCAATGGTCAATTAGAATTTATCCGACAATGGATAGTAGCTGGTGCACCCGATTCAGGTGTGGTTGCTGATTCTACTATCCTGCAGGACACGGTACGCTATGAAGATTTTTTGTTTGAACCTCTAGCACTCCCCGAAAGTGGCATTCAGTATCATATTGAACCTTTTGAGGTTCAACCAAATAGCGAAGTAGAGTTTTTTATGCGGACAACTGGAGATACTAGTGGTCCAGTTTATATCAGCCGTTATGAACTTATGATGCGGCCCAATAGCCACCATTATATACTATATGGATTTTCCAATTCCACACCAGCGGCACTTCTACCACCGGAGGGAGTCGTCCGTCCGATAAGAGATGAGAATGGAAATTACATACTTAGTACATTCCTTTCCATGCAATACCATGTTTTTGGATTAGGGACCCAGTGGCGCAGGCTTGATTATAGCCTTCCTCCTGGCGTAGCACTGTACTACCCCAATGTGCACGGCTTTGATCATAATCCGCATTATTATAATTATTCAGATACAACTATAATTGGTGAAGTTTATGTTAATGTTCATATGGTTGATCCATCTGAGGTTGAACGCGTTGCACACATATTACAAATTGGAGATAATAACTTCTATTTACCAAAAGGTCAGGTGACAACTGTCGTAGAGGAGAAGTATTTTGATCAGACATTATATGTGTTTGAACTCTTTAGTCATGCCCATGAATTAAATACAGAGTTTGCTATAGAAATTGCTGGTGGTGAGCGTGATGGTGAGCTCGTATATATATCTTATGATTTCCAACATCCACCGATTCTAGAGCTGGACCCACCTTTAGTAATTAATCCAGGAGAAGGATTTCGATTAATTGCAACCTATGATAACTGGCGCGATTATGACGTTTCCTTCGGTTTTTTGAGTACCGATGAGATGATGCTTCTGTTTGGCAAATACTACACTGATTAGGGTGTAATTTTATTTAGGAATTTTCTTTTACTAGGATTAATTATAAGAATGCGCTACAGCATTTTTATTTTAACTTTTTACTTATTAAATCCCCTCTCTAGTATAGACGCTAACAATAACTATCCTATCGTACTCATCCATGGGTTTATAGGCTGGGGACCAGAAGAAATGGGTGGTTACAATTATTGGGGTGGAAATCATAGCTATGTTGAATACTTAGACTCGCTTGGCTACAAGGTCTATAATGTTTCCGTTGGTCCCATATCATCTAACTGGGATCGAGCGGTTGAAGCATATTATCAAATTAAAGGCGGCCAGGTAGATTATGGCAAGAGACATTCAGCGCAATATGGAATCATACAAAAACCTGCGGGTAAAAACTGGCCAGGATTATACCCAGAATGGGATGGGGATCACCCAATTCATATTATCGGTCATAGTATGGGTGGACAAACCGCGAGAATACTACAGTATCTTCTTGAAACCGAGATATACATGGATTCTGCTCGAACAATTCCAGAATCAAGCGACCTGCTTGGGCAAAGATATCAGAACTGGATCAGGTCAATTACAACCATGTCAGCTCCACATAATGGAACCACACTCTCAGATATTGTTACAAAATCCGTACCTTTTTTACAGGACTTTATTGGACTAGCAGCTGTTATTGGTAACCGGTTTTACAGCTTCGACCTGGAACAATGGGGATTCAAGCGAAATGATGAGGAATCATGGTCTCGTTATTTTGCTCGCATTCGAAGTCATCCCGCATGGGGAACGAGAAATATTTGTTCATGGGATATAAGCCTCGAAGGAGCAAAACAGTTAAATACACTAGCCATCGCTAATAAAAATATCTTTTATTTTTCTTTTGCTACAGGAAATACGCACCTTGATTCCCTAAGTGGGGAACACGTACCTAATAAAGATATGAGTTTAATACTTAGATCTAACGCCCGTGCAATGGGTAAACAAATTGATTATTGGGCGGATAGTACAAGCTCTGATTCTACGTGGTTTGAGAATGATGGTATTGTTAATACTATTAGTATGATAGGCCCAACAACAGGATTAAATGGATCGGATCCAATCATAGTATACCAAGGAAATAAAGTATTTGTCCCAGGATCATGGTATTACATGGGAAAATTAACCATGGACCACAGGGCATTAATGGGGCATGGTAAAATTTCTGATGAGGTACATAATAGTATTCTACTACTATTCAAAGAGCATGCAGAAAAATTGTATGCTTTGCCGTCTTTTTAAACCCTATTTATTAACCTAATATATTATATAGCGTTAAGATATTCACATTTTCGTTTGATACAGAAATAAATAGTTGTATTATACAATAATGGAATTTGGCGAATTGCTCAAGGCTTTTCTCCTTGACCTTCAGTCATTGTTCCGTTTTCAGGTAAGTAATCCTGATTTAACCCTTCCACAGATATTACTTTTATCAACAATCTCGGACGAAGGCACCGATATGTCTTCCCTTTCAAAACAAATGGGTGTGGATAATAGCACTATGACCAGACTAATCGACGTGTTGATTCGTAATGGTTGGGCAACAAAATATAAAGATAAAACGGACGGTAGGGTCGTTATGGTTGAAATAACAAAGGAAGGAGAGGTACTGCAAGGTGAAATTGACAAGAAAATTGATCAATTTGGAAATGAGATCTACAATTCGATATCACCAGAAGATAGAGAAGAAGTGATGGAAATTCTTACTTCATTTCACTGGGTCTTATCAAAAAACCTTTTACGAAGTAAGTAACTTGTACAATACAAATAAATTCCATTTCTCAAAAAGTCTTTTACATTGGTATGATTCAAATAAAAGGGATTTACCATGGAGAAAAACTAATGATTTGTATAAGATTTGGCTATCAGAGGTTATGCTCCAGCAAACCAGGGTTGATACAGTAGTTCCTTATTATTTACAGTGGGTAGAAAAATATAAATCCATAAGATCCGTTGCTAAAGCAGATTACCAGAAACTCCTAAAGTTATGGGAAGGGCTTGGGTATTATTCAAGGTGTAAAAATTTTCATAAGGCCTGTATAATCACAGCAAATGATTATGATGGAGAGATCCCTTCAGATTACCTGAAATTTCGAGCGCTACCAGGAGTGGGAGATTATATTGCCGCTGCAGTTTTCTCGATAGGCCTAAAACAGACCTATCCAGCTATTGATGGAAATGTAAAACGAGTTATGGCTAGAGTCTTAAGAATAAAAAATATTACCAAACGCAATAAAAAACGCATTAAAAACACACTTTTCGAATGGATGGAGCCTGAACGACCGGGTGATATAAATCAGGCGTTGATGGATCTAGCGAACAGGATTTGTCGTGTTGACCATGCCTATTGTAGTACATGTCCAATTGATGAAATATGTATGGCTGAAAAAATGTCAATTCCGGAGTCATATCCTGCAAAGGTGAAAAAAAAGGTCACACCACATAAAGAGATTGTTGCTGGTATTATCTGGCAGGGAGAGAAATTTCTCATCACCAAGCGTCCAGAAAACGCATTACTTGGTGGTTTATGGGAATTACCTGGTGGGGAAATTGAGTCTAGTGAAACACCAATTGGAGCATTAAGGCGTCAAATCAAAGAAGAATGCGACATTGATATTAATATAGGAAAGAAAGTAGGTTATGTTAAACATGCTTATTCGCACTTCAAAATAACGCAAACACTTTTTCAATGCCAGACCCAGGAATCTGTTAAAAGTATGAACAAGGAATATAGATGGATTACACCTATCGAGGTAAACAATTACCCATTCCCGAAATCAAATCATAAACTTTTCAATATACTCAATAGTGATGGCTGGAATGTATAAAACATTAGTATCAATTTTTCTTTGGCCGATCTTTATGATCATGTTTGTGCTAGGTGTAGGGGGATATTTCTTT
>Ga0257113_1000215_pt1 | contig 18372 bp, 13 predicted proteins | sample LP_taG_4_FD_191568 | JGI IMG/M metagenome (GOLD analysis project Ga0257113, IMG submission 191568) | Marine microbial communities from Northeast Subartic Pacific Ocean, Canada - LP_J_2015_P26_2000m | ecosystem: Environmental > Aquatic > Marine > Oceanic | place: Canada: Northeast Subartic... | reverse complement strand
GATTTAACTAATGGTCGTTTATTCATATCTGCTCAAAATAAATTTAAAAAAGGAGAAACAGTTGTAGGTGGAACTTCAAATGCATATGCAACTATAGATAGTTATTTACCAAATCCTGTAAATAATATTTCTGACTTAATTCATTTTAGAGACCCCGATAATGTAATTGATAATTTTTTAACAAATTTTAGAGATGAGTTTCTTGCAACATTACCAGATACATTAGCAAATGATGTTAATAAAAGAAATCTTATTAAAAATATTAATTCACTCTATCGTTCTAAAGGTACAAATAGAGGACACGACATATTTTTTAGAATATTATTTAATGAAGAAGCACAAACATTTTATCCTAGAGAACAATTATTAAGAATATCAGATGGTAAATTTGATACATTAAAAGTTTTAAGAGCAATTCCAGATATAGGTGATACAACACAATTAATTGGAAGAACAATTACAGGTGCAGATAGTGGTGCCTATGCAGTTGTTGAAAATGTTGCAACGTATCAAATTGGTATAGATACTGTTTCTCAATTTATATTAAATAATGATTCTATTCAAGGTACATTTCAAATTGGAGAACAAATACAAGGTGCTGCTTCTGATACAGACGATTGGTATATTAAAGCAACTATAACAGGTATTCCAGGAACAAAAGTAATTACAAATGATGGTGCATTAAATACTACAGCTGATACTGTTTCACTTATTGCAGGTGGGACTGGTGCTGTATTTGCTATTGATGAAACTGGTACAAGTGGAATTACAGATATTGTAATTGATAATTCAGGAGTAAATTATCAAGTTGGAGATGTTTTAAATTTTGATAATAGTGGCACAGGTGGATTTAATGCAAGTGGTTTTGTAAAAATTATTAATGGTGGTATTATTAATGAAGATGATACAGGAAATATAATAGCATTAGAAGAAGGCACAATGGCAGCTGACCCATATTTTGGTAATGCTATTATGCAAGAAAGTGGGTCAGGTGTAGGATCAATTGAAGAATTTTTTTTAATACGAGGCGGTTCAGGTTATTCTAAATTACCATCTGTTACTGTAACTTCAAATACAGGTACAACAGCAACTGTAAGAACGTGGGGTGATAATATTGGTAGAATTACCAAATTAAAAACAATTGAGTTAGGAAAGAAATATGAATTAGCACCTACACCACCAGAATTAGGATTTTATAATAGTTGTATTATATCAGGTGTTACAGGATCACTTTTACCAAATAATGTTATTACTAGTACTAGTTCTGGAAGTGGAATAATTGATACGTTTGATGTTGCTAAAGGATTAGTAAGAATTAAAAATGTTACTGGTACTTTTGCTATTGGTGATACGGTAACATCTGGAGGTAGTACAGCAACTATTAAAAAGGTTGATGTTTCTCTTGCTTCAATTGATGTTGTTTCAGTTTCAGATACAGATGGTAAATTTATTAATGAAGATGGTAAGCTTTCTGAAACAACAATGAGAGTACAAGATAGTAAATATTATCAAGATTTTTCTTATGTATTAAAAGTTGCTAGTTCAATTTCAGTATGGCGGGATGCATTTAAAAAGACAATGCACACAGCAGGATTTTATTTTACTGGTCAAGTGGATATGCAATCTCAATTAGATGTTAGAGGAACATTACCAATTGTTGGTGCTATTTCTGGTAGAACGGAAGTTGAAATACCAATATTTGCAATTCTTAATACTTTATTCTCTACAATTTTTGCACGAAGATTAGGAACAATAGATGATGGAACAACTTTAAGAGCAAATGCTTTTGAAGGTGGAACAATATATCTACCAGGAGATTCAATTGAACACTTTGCTGCTGGTCAAAGAGATGTTACATTATTAAGACCACCTCTTGAATTGGATTATACAAGTAGAAAGAGGACTATTATTGATAAAGTTGTTGTTAAACGAGGATGGGCATATGCAGGTCCTAGGTGGGGCAATCTTGATAGGTGGGGAAATACTATGTTTGGTACATCAAATCCAGGATCAGGAATAGTGTTTAGAACGTTAGAAGAGTTAAAAGTTTTTGCGACAAATTCTAGTTTAGATGGAAGACAAGGAGTTTTCTTAATGACTTCCGATAAAGATGGTAGGGATATTAAAATGAATTTTGCTTTACCATCAATATTTGCATTTACTAGTAATGAGTTTAGTAATACAGTTGTTAACTTTGCAAGTACTACAACAGCAACTTTTGATGATACAACACCGTAAAATCTTTATAAATAGTATAGTAATTTAAAGGAACAAATGGCAAAACAATCATTATTTTTAGGAACAGTCGCAAATGACGGCACAGGTTCTAATTTACGTGCTGGCGGTACAATTGTCAATGCAAATTTTGATGAAATTTATGGAGCCATAGGTGACGGTAGTATTATAGACAATGATAGATTACGTAATTTAGTAGGTGGTGCTGGTATTGGCACAAATTTAGTTGGTAATGATTTAACTATTTCTGTTGACTCTACAGTTGTTACAGCCTCATCTGTTACTACTTTAGAAAACAAAACAATTGATATAGCAAGTAACACAATACAAAATGCACATCTTCTTCCACCAATAAGTATCGCTGACAATTCTTCAACTATTGCACAAATTAATTTAGGAGAAACTTTAGTTATTACAGGTGGAACTGGTGTTAATACAACGGTAACTGGAGATACATTATCAATTACAGCTAGTGGAATTACAAATACAGAAATAGATGCTTCTGCTGGAATTTTAAATTCACAATTAGCAAGTGACAGTGTAACATTAGGTTATACAGCTGTTGCGTTAGGTTCTACTGCTTCTTCAATAAATGGATTATCAATTACTGGATTTGCTCAATTTAATTGTAATGCTTCAGCTTCAGCTATAAGATTTAATCACGCAAATTTAGCTAGTTTTCCTGCGTATGCAGCTTATTCAGGTACTCCTGCTTTAGATGAAACAACACTTAAACCATATATAGCAACTGCTTCAGGTTGGGTTGAATTAATAACAGAAAATTCTGGTATACAAGGGTTATCAAATGTAAATACTACAGGAATTAATAATGGAGAAGTAATAAAATGGAATGCTTCAACTACAAGATTTGAGCCATCTGCTCCTATATCTACAGATAAATCAAATACAGGTGATGGTTCTACAACAACATTTACAATAGTTAGTGGACGTACTGTTGATAATATTTTGGTTTTTGTTGATGGATTATGTTTAGTGCCTACAGACGATTATACGGTTGCTACAACAGTTTTAACTTTCATATCAGCTCCTGCTAATAGTGCTGAAATAGTAATAAGGTATATAGGCTAGTACAAACTCGTATAAATATAAGAAAAGGAAAATAAATGCCAGCAATTATAACAAGTAAATTTAGAGTTCACAATAGTGAACAATTCCAAGAAGCTTTTAGTGAAGCCTCTGGAAATACTTTTTATTTAGGAATTGGAAGACCACAAGAATTTACTACTGCTACAAGAGGTGATGATAGAACAAATAATGAAGGAACAGATTTATTACCTGTAACACCTCCAGATAATGTTAATACACAAAATTTTACTTATGATGATATGTTGGCGTGTAAAAAAATTATAAGCACAAATGTTGGCTTTGTAGTTCCTAGAAGAAATTGGACAACTGGCACAGTTTATGATTATTACAGACACGATATTGGTGAATATGCAACAGGCACAACAACACCTTCAACTACTAATAGTGGTGCTACAACTTTATATGACGCAACGTTTTATGTATTAACATCAACAAGAAATGTTTATAAATGTTTAGATAATAATGACAATGCTGTTTCTACAGTAGAACCTAGTGGAACATCAACAATTATTCAATTAACTGCTGATGGTTATAAGTGGAAATATATGTACACTTTAACTGCTTCACAACAAGCAGATTTTTTATCTGTAGATTTTATGGCAGTTGGAACAGATTCAACAGTAAGTTCAGCGGCAGTTGATGGTGCAATTAATGTAATTAAAATTAAAACTCCAGGTTCAGCTGGAACAGATGGCACACACGCAGGTGTTCCTATAAGAGGTGATGGAACAGGTGGGGTTTGTACAGTAACAATTACTTCAGGTGCTGTAACAGCAGTAACCGTAACAACTCCAGGTACTGGATATACTTTTGCTTATATTAGAATTGCAGATATTAATTCAGCTGGTGGCGGAGCATTAATTACTTCAGAAATAGATGTTATTTTAGAACCAATAGGTGGACACGGATTTAATGCAGTTGAAGAGTTAGGTGGATTTTTTGTTATGTTAAATACAAGTTTAGAAGGAACAGAATCAGGCAATTCTGGTGACGTTACAGTTGCAAATGATTTTAGAAAAGTATCTTTAATAAGAGATCCTAAATCAGGTGGAGTTGCTGCTTCTGCTACTACTTTAAGAGCAACAACAGCTACTGTTGGTTCAGTATCAGCAGGAACATTTACAGTTGATGAAGAAATAAATCAAGCGACAACTGGTGCAGTTGGAAAAGTAATTGAATGGGACTCTGCTAATAAAATTTTATATTTTATACAAACAAGACACAATGATGAGGGAATAGATAGCAACGGCAATCAAACAGCTTTTAGTGGTACAAATATTATAACTGGACAATCTTCAAGTGCAACGGTTACACCTGATACAACAACAGGTACAGTTAATCAACAAACATTTTCAAATGGATATTCAAGTGCAGAAATTGACCACGGCTCTGGAGATATAGTTTACGTTGAAAACAGAGCGCCAATTACAAGAGCTGCGGATCAGACCGAAAATATCAAATTGATTATAGAATTTTAGGGAGAATTAAATGCCAAGTACAATAGATTTTAATGTCAGTCCCTATTTTGATGATTATTCAAAAACGAATAATTACCATCGGATATTATTCCGACCAGCGTTTGCTGTTCAAGCAAGAGAATTAACACAAGCACAAACTATAGTACAGAATCAGATTGAGCAATTTGGTGACCACATATTTAAAAGTGGTTCATCTGTTATTCCTGGACAATTATCTATTGATACAAATTATACAGCAATCAAATTATCAGCTAAATCAAATTCAACATTAGCAGATTATAATGGAGTAGTATTAACAGGTGCAACTACAGGCATTACAGCAACAGTTATAGATGTATCTGCTGCTGATGGTACTGATCCTGACACATTATTCATAAAATATTCAAAAACAGGAACAGATAATGTTACTACAGTTTTTTCAGACACAGAAATTTTAAATTGTACAATTAATGAGCTTGGTGCTACAGTAACAGTTGCTACAACACATACAGGTTCAGCGGCTGGTATTGCTACTGGTGTTTATTATATTAATGGATATTTTGTAAATATAGCTGCTTCAACTTTAGTATTAGACAAATACACAAACACACCTTCATATAGAATAGGATTATCGGTAGCAGAAAGTTTTTCATCTGCTTCAGATGATGATACTTTAAATGATAATGCAACTGGTTCTACAAACTATAATGCTCCAGGTGCTCATAGATTTAAAATTTTATTAACACTTGTAAAGAAAACTTTATCTGCTACAGACGATACCAATTTTATAGAAATTGCTCGTGTTGCAGGTGGTGTAATAAAATCTCACGCAAGAAATAGTCAATATGCTGTATTAGAAGAAACACTTGCTCGTAGAACATTTGACGAGTCTGGTGATTATACGATTAGTGAACCTGATTTTGATGTAAGAGAATCAGTAGCGTCAGGAAATAATAGAGGAATTTATACCGATGGTGCAAAAACATCGGATGGTGGCACAGCTGCAACATCAAAGTTAGCAGTTGGTATTTCACCTTTCAAAGCATATGTAAGAGGTTTTGAGGCAGAAAGAATTGGAACAACTTGGTTAGATGTTGATAAGGCAAGAGATTTTGATACACAAAATAATCATAAAACAAGATTTGATATTAAAAATTTTGTTTATGTAGATAATGTATATGGAACACCAGATGTTAATTTTGTTTCTGGTGACGTTGAAGCATTTAAAACAATTAATTTATATGACACAGCAACAGCTGTTCGTGGTACTGAACAATCAACATCTGGTAATACTACACCACAAATTGGAAGAGCTAAATCACGAGGATTTGAATTATCAAATTCAACAGAATCTTTAGATATTTTTGACCAAACTTCAATTTGGAAACATTATGTCTTTGATGTTGAAATGTTTACTCATCTTAAAATTTCAAACGACACAACATTTACAACTGGAGAAATTGTATCAGGATCAACTTCTGGTGCAACTGGTTATGTACAGGCAATTTCATCTGGTACTTCAGCAACAATTACAGCTGCAACACAAGCTGATCCAGTACAGATAACAGCAACTGGTCACGAAATTAAAGACGGTGACGCTGTTACTATTGATAGTATAGTTGGTATGACAAATTTAAATGGTAACACTTATTATGTTAAAGTAGTGGATGCTAATACTTTAAGTTTGCATTCTTCAATTGGTGCAACAATAGATGGATCTGGTTATGGAAGTTATACTTCTGGTGGAACAGCTACAACAGGTACGGTAATATTATCTAGTGTTGAAGGAGTATTTGCTGCTACAGAAACAATTACAGGACAAACATCAAATAATACAGCTGTTGTAAAAGAAGATTTATATGGTAATACTGGAGTTCAAAATAAACAATTTGGCCAAACAAAACAAATTGGTATGGCAGGAAGTCCAACTTATACTGCTGATACTTCATTATCAACTTCTTATGGAGGCAGTTCTCAATTAAGTGGTAATGTTTCAATTTCAAATGCAGACGCTACTTTATTTGGTAATGGAACTAAATTTTTAACAGAATTAAGACCAGGAGATTCGGTTACTTGGAGAGATAACGCAAATACTGATACAACTGCTTTAGTACAAAGAGTTATATCTAATAACGAAGTAGAATTAAATGCTAATGTTGGTGGTGCGGATGTATCTACAGCTGCAATCGCAACAAGACAAAGATCCAAATTACAAAATCCTGAAAGTAATATCGCTTTATTTGAATTACCTTATAAAACGGTTAAAACTTTAAAGACAACAACAAATTCAAATTTAACTGATACTAACTTTAATATTAGAAGACAATTTACAGGAACGTTATCTTCAAATGGAGATTTATCTATTACTGCAGGAACAAATGAAATTTTTGCTTCCCAAGATGATGGAGATTTTGCTGTATCAATTATGGGATTAGGTGGTGGTACTACAGGTGCTGTTGGAGACACATTAAATACAACTGGTAATAACCACGAAAGTGATTCTATCTTTGTATTAGGTGGTTCACCTACAGGAAAATCTTTAACTTTTGATTTTGGTGCAGACTTTGCTGGACATAAAGTTAAAATATTAGCAACAATTGCTAGAACGGTTGCAGGTTCAAAAACAAAATCTTTAAATGTAAATACACCTTTAATAGTAGCAACTCAAGCAACTATTGAAAGTGGAACAATTGGTTTAGGTAAATCAGACGTTCATAAAATTAATAATGTTTATATGTCATCTGGTTTTGGTTCAGCTGCAAATTCTAGTGATTCAAATATTACAGATAGATTTAATTTAGATACAGGTCAAAGAGATAATTTTTATGATATAGGAAGATTAAAATTAAAAACAGGTTCATTAACACCAACAGGACAATTATTAGTTGATTTTAATTATTTCTCTCACGGTTCTGGAGATTACTTTGATGTAGATTCCTATTCTGGTGTTGTTAACTATGAAGATATTCCAAGTTATACATCTGATACAACTAGTAAAATATATCAGTTAAGAGATTGTTTAGATTTTAGACCTAGAGTAGATGACGCTTCAACTATTAATAGTGGTAATTCTGATAGAGCTTATGATGGTTCTGGTGCTTCAACTGTTGATGTTGTAGAATTTAATGGAGACATAACTGCTGATATGGAATATTATTTAAAACGTATTGATAAAATTTTCATTACTAAAGATGGAGAATTAAAAGCATTACAAGGTGCTTCAGATTTAAATCCTTTAAAACCAGGAAATTTAGATGGTCATTTACACCTTGCAACTTTACATATGCCATCATATACTTTAAATCCAGATGAGGTCAATGTAGAAAAAATTGACAACCGAAGATATACAATGAGAGATATTGGATTTTTAGAGAAGAGAATACAAAATATAGAATACTATACAACATTATCATTATTAGAAGCTAATGCTCAATCAATGCAAATACAAGACGCTGATGGTTTAGATAGATTTAAAAATGGATTTGTTGTAGATAATTTTACAGGACATAACATTGGTGATGTTAGAAATTTTGATTATAAATGTGCAATGGATATGGAGCGAGGTGAAGTACGACCAATGTTTAATCAGGATGCAGTTACTTTGGAAGAAGTAGATAAAGATGGTTCAGTGATTACAGTTGCTGATAGAGGTGAAGCTGGTTATACAAAAACTGGAGATTTAATTACTTTACCATATACAGAAACATCTGTAATACAAAATCCTTACGCAACTAAAACAGAAAATTTAAATCCATTTATGATATTTGATTGGATTGGTAATATAACATTAACACCTGCTGTAGATGAATGGAGAGAAACAGAACGAGTTCCTGAAATAACAGCTGATTTAGGAGGTTCTTTTGACCAATTAGCTAGAGATTTAGGATTAGAGAATAATGGAGATTTATCTGAAATTCCTTTAGGTACTGCTTGGAACGAATGGCAAACTGAATGGACAGGAAATCCAAGGTCTTGGCAAAGTGGAAATGTTATTACTTCACAAACAGATTCAATTCAAACAAGAGGTGGAATAGCAACAAGTGTAATACCTAGGACGGTAATGCACAGCCTTGGAGATAGGGTTGTTTCAGTTAACTTTGTTCCATTTATTAGAAGAAGAACAATAACTTTTGTAGCTGAAGGTATGAGACCTAATACAAGAGTTTATCCTTACTTTGATAACGTTGCGATTGCAGCTTATACACAACCTGATGGTGGTTCAATGGGTGGTAATTTAAATACAGACTCTAATGGATATGTTGCAGGTTATTTTGATATACCTGATCCAACTGTGGATTCAAATCCAAGATGGAGAACAGGTAAGAGAGTATTCAGATTAACAAGTTCTTCAACAAATGATACTGATAGAACAGCGATTGCTACATCAGCAGAATCTGATTATGACGCAAAAGGATTATTAAACACAATGCAAGGTGTTAATATTTCTACTAGAGAAACAGAAACGGTTAGAACAACGGTTAATGAAACAAGACAAATTACAAATACAACTAGACAAACTATTCCACCACCACCTCCACCACCTAATAGAGGAGGAGGGGGCCGAGATGATAATAGAGGTCCAGATCCATTAGCTCAATCATTTACGATTGACCAAGGTGATGGTTGTTTTATAACTAGTGTGGATGCTTATTTTGCTACAAAATCAAATACAATACCTGTTAAAGCAGAATTACGAAATATGATTAATGGATATCCTGGACCTAAAGTTCTTCCTTTTGGAAGAAAATGGATAAATCCAAGTGAAGTTAATACAAGTACAGATGGAACAGTTCCAACAACATTTACGTTTAACTCACCTGTTTATTTAAAAGAAGAAACAGAATATTGTTTCATTTTATATTCAGATTCAAAAGATTATACAGCTTATATTGCTAGATTAGGGGGAACGCAAATAGGATCAAATAGAACGGTATCTGAACAACCTTCTGGAGGTGTTTTATTTAAATCTTCAAATAATAGAACGTGGGATGCTGAACAAATGGAAGATTTAACTTTTAATTTGAAAAAAGCAGTCTTTACAGCTGGTACTTATGCAACGGTTACATTAGCAAATGCTGATGTGGGTGTTAAAACTTTAAAGAATAATCCAATTAGAACATTTACTGGTTCTAGTGATATAAGAGTTTATCATAAGAGTCACGGAATGCACAGCACAACTGACAATGTAACTATTGCAGGAGTAGCTTCAGGAACATATAATGGTCTTGACCATTCAGAAATTAATGGAACTTACACAGCAATTAAAAATATATCTTTAGATAGTTATGATATAACTTCAATTGGAACAGCAACAGCAACTGGTGATGTTGGAAGTAATGTGGTAACAGCAACTCAAAATAGACAATTTGATGTATTGCAATTACAATTAGGACACGTTATCCATCCAAGTACAAGTATGACAACTAATATTAGAACAACAACAGGTAAATCTGTAGATGGTTCTGAATCACAATTTGCTTTGGAAGGAGCTTCATCTGCAAAATCGGTTACAATTGGAGACAATGTGTATTTTACTGCTCCACAAATGGTAGCAAGTGCAATTAATCAAACAAATGAAATGTCAAGTTTAACAAATTATAAATCAATGCTTGTTAATTGTACAATGATTTCAGATAATGAAAATTTATCACCTGTTATTGATGTCCAAAGATTACACGCATTTTGTATTACAAACAGATTAAATCAACCTACTGTTTTTAGTACAAATACATTTACAGGAGATGGATCAACAGTTGCATTTACTTTAGGTGCAACACCTTCAAGTGTTCATTTAGTATCTGTTAAAAAAGATGGTAAAAAATTAACTCCAGTAATTGACTTTACAACTTCTGGAACAACTTTAACAATGGGAACTGCTCCTGCTTTAAATTCAAAAGTTATAGCAAAAATTTCTAATAAAGTGGACTATGAAGATGATACTGCTATTTCAGGACTATCTTCTGCTGGCGCTTATATGACAAGGTCAGTTAGTTTAGCAAATCCTTCAACTGCTATAGATATAAGAGTTGGGGCAAGTGTAAGGTCTACTTCAACAATTAAATTCCTTTACAGATTAAGTGGAGGAGAAGAAACAAGAAGATTAAATGATATACCTTGGACATACTTTAATACAGATGGTAGTCCAGATACATCTATTACACCATCGGTTGGTGATACGGTATTAGATGATGACTTTAAAGAATATCAATTTAGTGCTACTAGTCTTCCAGAATTTACATCTTTCCAAGTTAAGTGTGTGATGAATGGATTAATTTCATCTTATCCACCTAGATTAAAAGATTTAAGGGCGATAGCTTTGGCGGTATAATATGGCTGAACAATTAAAAGTAAAAAATTATACAGGTTTAGTAAGAGATGTTTATTCTAGTGCTATTATAAGAGAAAAATCAAGTGAGTATGAAATATATATGCAAAGACAAACACGAAGAAGAGAAAATAAAGATGAAATGATAAATGTAGTTAGAGATATAAATAATTTAAAGAAAGAATTAAGAGAAATAAAAGAATTACTATTAAAGAAGGTTAACAAATAATGGCCGTAAGAAGTATAGCAATAACAGATTCATTAGAAACATTTAGAACACAATTTAATGCTATGTGTGCTGATGATTTTGGAGATATAGGTACACTAGACTCTTCATTATCTGCAACAAGTATTATAGGCGCTGTAAATGAAATTAATTCTGTAGTAACTGCCGCTGCTGGTTGGTTTATTGAAGACTCAGGTTCAACTATACAAGCCGTTGGTTCAGGTCAAACATTAAGTACGTTAGGTGTAGCAAATCAAACAACAGTAGTTGTTTCTACACCAGATACATTAACAGTTGGTTTAACAGATGATGTAACTATTGCAAATGACTTAACGGTTACTGGTGACATAACAAATGTTGGTGGAAGTATTACAGCAGTTGGAAATATTTCTGGTGCTAATATAACTGGTACAGGTACTACACATACTTTAGGTACAGTTCAGATTTCAGGTAATACAATTTCATCTATAGATTCTACACAAATTAATGTTAATGATTCTTTACAAGCTACTGAATTTGTTATTGATGGATTAAGAATCTATTCAGCTGGAGGATATGGTTATATTCAATCTACTGTACCTGATAATTGGATTTCAATAGATGGTACTTTTTCAATTGCAAGTGACCAAATAGTTTTAGAAGGTGTAACGTCAAATGCTTATTATACTAGTTTAAAGGTAACTGACCCAACAGCTAATAGGGATATTCTTTTTCCAGACGTTTCTGGTAATGTACTTTTAAATGTTTCAACTGCATATGCAACTTCAACTATTTTTACAGCTTCATCAACGTTAAATATTTACAATTCAGCAGGAGTCTTACAAAAATCAATAGTTGGAAGTTCTACATAGGAGATTACATAATGGCAGTAAGAAAACCTTTATATTATGACGCTGGCGATTTGAAAGAAATGACTACAGCAATGGTTAACACTATAGTTGAACAATGTGTTTACCAATATTCTTTAGATACAGGCGTTTCATTAAGTGTAGTAGCTTCAGGTGGAAATTTAGGAAGTATAACTGATACAAGACAACAAGCAGGCACACTTCATACACACTGGAGTTCTTTTCCTAGTGAAGCAACAACAGCAGAACCTACAACAGTTACAGTTACTTACGATAAACTAGAACAAACTGTATCCGCAGGTAATCCAACTTCCGATAGTGGTTGGCTTTGGCCTGCTTATAAAAGAAGTGATGGTGATATTCAACCAATGAATTTAGATGATGTTAAAGATACATTTTTACATCCTGCTATTAATTTATTAACATCATCATCAACAACATCAGCACAAGCAGGAACATATCATATTAATACATCAACTAGTGTTTCAGGTTCAACTAGGGTTTCTGCTACACCAGTTTTTCTTAATACTCAAGCAGATACAACCCAATATACAGATGACCTTTCTGGATTAGGAGTTACACATAAAAAACAATATGCTAGTGGTGGTGGAAGTGGAACAAATATAGTAACTATGAATAATGTAACAGATGTAGAGGTTGATATGGGATTTTGGAGAAGCGATAACGGAACTCTTCCAGATAGAGCTACAAATCCAACAAGAATAACTGAAATTAATGGTAATGAATTAACTTTAAGTAATAATTTTACAGGTCAAGCTTCAGGAGAATATAGAATTGGTGGAGAAGTACGAGACCAACCTACAACTGTTACAAGTTATTATCTATATAAGATAAATGGAGTTAATTCTGCTGTAAATATACCTGTTTCTGTAAGACAAGCAGATAATAATTTACAAACTTATAATGAAGGAACTTTTGGAACATATTTAAAAGAATGGATGAAAAAAACTGCTGCTGAATCTTTAGATGGTTTTAAAATAGCTTATAGTTATACAACTGGAACAAATAGAGGTTCAGGTATGGCAGATACAATATTATCTGGTTCAGGTGATTATAAAACTTATCAATATAATGCTGATGGTCAAATTGATGATTATAGATCCCAAGAATTTCCAAGTGGATCACCGTCAACAGCAAGTACGTGGTATTTGAAAATATTAAAATTATAATGATAAGAAATGAGTTCTATATAGAACTTCCACAAATAAAATATAATCCTAATAATTTTTTAGATTTTATAGACAACTATAAATTTGAAAATTATACAAGTTCATACGGCAGGAAAACGCCACAATATATATGCTATGACAATAAATTACTAGAAGAACCAATAGTACAACATTATCTTAATGTTTTTAAAGATTTTGATATAAGATTAAATCCTGTAGTTGTTTCTAATTCAGGTGAGAGAAAATGGAAGGGTACAGGATTTAACGGCTACCAATTGGTAAAGTCTGATATGAGAGAAAAAGGATTAGCACGGCATATTGATACATCACGACAAACCTGTATAACATTACCACTTACATTCCCACAATCAATAAACTTTTATGAATCAAAAGAATCTAATGATATATTATTTACATACGAGTATCCTTCATCTATTGTAATACTAAATTCAGCACGTAAATATCACTCGGTTAGTAAAACAGTAGAACCTAGATTTCAATTTCAGTTTGATTGTTATAATTCTTGGGAAGAAATTAAAGAGTTAGTATTGACATTTTAATTTTTTTAGTATATAATGGTGAATTATGAACATATTATTAACAGGTAGTGCTGGATTTATTGGTAAAAATCTTTCAGTATGGTTATCAGAAAAACGTTTTAACGTAATTGGTTTAGACCGTAATTCAGGTGATGTATTATTCCCAAATGAATTACTTACCTGTGATTTAAATTATGATGTAGATGTAGTTATTCATCTAGCAGGTCTGTCTGGTGTCAGACAAAGTTTTAAAAATCCTACAGACTATTGGAAACAAAACGTTATCGTAAGTCAAAGAATATTTGACCATTTTAAAAATACAAGAATTTTGTATGCAAGTTCAAGTACGGCTAAGGAACCGTGGCGAAATCCTTATGCAATGAGTAAGTATAGTATGGAACAGATTGCTCCTGCAAATAGTTTAGGAATGAGATTTACTACTGTATATGGACCAGGTGCAAGAGAACAAATGTTGATACCTAGAATATTAAAAAATAATGTGCCATATATTAATACAAATCATAGTAGAGATTTTATACACGTCTATGATATTTGTTCAGCGATTGAATCTTTATTAAGACAAAGCCAAATTTCAGCATTTGATGAAAAGACAGGCGTAATAGATATAGGAACAGGTATTACAAATAAGTTAACTGATATAATGGACCACTTTGGAATTACTACTGAAAAAAGAGTTGGTGGTGATACTGAAAGACTTGATAATAAAGCTGACATAAATATAATAACTAGTTACGGTTGGGAACCACAATATGAATTGAAAAAATATATTGAAGATAATAGGAGAACGAATTAATGATAACTGAACAAATAAGAAATTTAGGTGCGAAATTAAAATATAATGCTTTGCGATTGTTTAAAGTTAAAGATACTACTGTTAGAACAACAACAGTAAAAAAAATTAAAGATTTAATAAGAGAAGACAATTACATTACAGCATATTTTATAGATAATGAAAGAAAGAATATTGAAATTTTATTAAAAAATGACGATGGAGTAACTGTCAATCCACATATAATTGAATATGATACTAAAAACCAAGATTGTCTAAAATTATTAAAGCTTTGTCCTTTAGATGACCTTCACAAAAATACTTATGAGAAAAAAGTAGGAGAGAAAAAGGGTTTTGAGGATATGGTAATGAGAATTGCCAAAAGGGATGGTTTAGTATTTGACGAACTTAAATTAGATACAAAATTTTATCCTACACTTGTTAAAGCAATCTTTCAAGAAAATGAAAATGAAGACCATTTATTTGCTTTAAAGTTAGCTTTATTTGAAATTGAAAAAATTAGAGATTCAAAAGATAGTGAATTAAAAAAGAAATTAAGACAATCTAAAACTAAAATTGAGGCATTGAAAATAGCTTTTGATATTGCATATGGTTAAAAAATATGAATATAGTATGTACTGGTAAACCAGGTGATGGATTATTACGTTATAGTTATGAACATTGTTGTTATTTAAATTCTATTGGTATTAAATGCCAAGTAGTTATTATTCCCAATCCTAAACACACTAAAGAAGATTATATAAAGGCAATTAAAGACCAATATAAGACTTATGAAAATATTGTCTTTGACCATTATACACCAACTACAACTGAAACTACATTGATTGTGGGTAGAAGTATGTTAACTCTAGCCTACCTAGATAAACACAAATATACAAAAGACCAATTATTAACTTTACACTTATTATTCAGTAATAAGTTAATATCATTTTATTCAGAAAATCATCCTAAAGAATATCCTATAGCTTTAAATTATTTTAAACCTAAAGAGGTTTATGACTTATGCGATTATGAAGTTTATCCAAATGGTGTTGGTAAACAATATGAAAAGATAATTAACTTTGAAGTTTATAAACCTATTAAAGATGATATTCAATTTAAACATTTATTTTTAGGAACAAATGAAATATATTATAAGGAACTTGAAAAGGTAATTGACAAGTATCCAGACCACGGTATTATAACTTATAATGAGAAATGGATTAATCCTAAATTAAATAATCTATTTGCCCCTATATCAAATGTACTAGGTAAATTTGAAACTTATGTATATACAAAACCAAACTTTGATCCAGCACCTAGACTCTTTGTAGAGTTTAAATGGTTAGGTAAAAATGTAGAGTATTTGAGAGATAAGAATATAAAAGATGGAGGTATGATTTATTGGAAGAGACCTGTGCCTACAAAACAGATATATTCTGACAACATAAATATTCTAGTTAATTTGATAAAGGCAATAAATGACTAAACGTGAAAGTGAATGGAATGTAATTAAAAGTACTGAAAATCCTAAAAGTACTATAGAATTTTTTAAACGTTCAAGCGGTATTAATTTAGACATTACATTTAGATGTCCATTAGAATGTCCTAGGTGTCAAAGGCAAAAATTTAAAGATGTTGGTAAAAAAGTTTGGGGATATGATATTAGTTTAGATGAGATAAAAAAATTAGCAAACTTTTTTAAAGCGTTTGCTTTTTGTGGACAACTTTCAGATCCTATACATCATCCTAAATTTATAGAAATATTAAAAATTTTAAAAGAAAAAAATATTCCAGTAAATGTTCATACTGCTTCTTCATACAAACCAATGTCTTGGTATGTAAAAGCTTTTCAAGCTCACCCTAGTGCTAGATGGATATTTGGTATAGATGGATTGCCTGCGGAAAGTTGTTTATATAGAAAAAATCAAGATGGTGAAAAATTATTTAAGGTAATGGTAGAATCTAAAAAATATTTAGATAGACCTCCAGTATGGCAATTTATTATTTTTAGTTATAATGAACACAATATAGAAAAAGCAAAAAATATAGCATTAGAAAACCAAGTACAATTTATGCTTGTTCAATCATCAAGATGGTTAGATGAAAGAGATCCATTAATACCTAAATCAAGTTTATTTAAATTGGATTATAAAAAGTGGAGTTCAAGCCAAACTGGCCATAAGTGGGATTCAGGATCCCCATATGATGACCCAAGGTGGGAGGATCAAAAGAAGAATTTGATAGAAAATGGTTAAGGAAAAGAAATTGAAAATAAACCCTAGATGTATTGCAGGTACTATGCAAGCAGCGGTTACTAATAGAGGACATTTAATACCTTGTTGTTGGTTAGATGATAAAAATAATTTGAACCATCCTATAATGAAATCTTTATTAAAAGTAAGTAAAATAAGTGAAGTAGATGATATTGAACAAATTGTTTTTACAAAAGAGTGGATAGAATTTAATAAAAATTTAAAAGAAAGAAATTTTGATAAAATATTACCTACCTGTAAACATCAATGTCAAGTAAGAGAAGATAGGGATAAAATTAAAAAAGAAATATTTTTTGATTCTAAAACAGGAAAAATGGTGTGGAAGAATATTAGATGAAAAAGATATTATTAGTTAGTGGATGTAGTTATACAGCTCCGAAATATTACTCTAATTACCACCACGATTTAGATTGTTCTTGGCCGAAGTGGCCGTCAATTCTTGCAGAAAAATTAGATATGGATTGTATAAATCTAGCTCACGGTGGAGCTGGTAACGAATATATTTACACCACGTTATTAGACAAAATAGTTATGATGAATCCAGATGATATAGGATTAATAATACCAGCTTGGTCACACGTTAGAAGAAAAGATTACAGATTAGGAACTAGATGGTACCATCCAGGCATAGTGCAAGGAGAGTTCTCTCCATATGAAACATATGGGAAAGATATTTTTTCTGATCCATCTCCTTCTACCCAATATTCCGCTCACGCTGGTGATACGCAATTTTGTATTAATCAATCTGTAAGATATTATTATAGTCTTCAAGAAATATGCAAATCTAAAAAATTACCTTTAAAACAGATACAAATGATTCACGCTTGGGATTATTATGAATTTACAGATAAGATGGATAGTACTGCACAGGAATTAATTAAAAAGAGGAATAAACGATTAATGAAACATATGTATGATAGTCCTTATTTTAATAAAATAGATGATAATTTTATAGGCTGGCCTTTAGACAAAGCAATGGGCGGTTTTAGTTTTGAAGAAGAGGTAGTAGAGGCTATAAAAACTGATCCAGAATGTCCTGGACGATGGAAACAGCCAAGTTTAGAATGGTCAATTTCAAAAAAAGATCCTCATCCAAGTGCAAAAGGCCATAGAAAAATAGCGGAGTTTATATATGACAGGTTGGGATAGAGAATATTTAGCAAACAAAGAAGAGTATTTAAAACTTTTTGATAGTGTAATGCAAAAGGAACAAGAGAAGAATGTGGAGTTCCTTGAAGAGAGTATTACAGATATAACAGGCAGAAAATTTGCTGTTGCTGTAGGTAATGGAACAGACGCTTTACAATTTTCTTTAATCAGTTTAGGTATTAAACCAGGTGATGAAGTATTAACAACTAACTTTTCTTGGATATCAACAG
>Ga0257113_1000208_pt1 | contig 18644 bp, 17 predicted proteins | sample LP_taG_4_FD_191568 | JGI IMG/M metagenome (GOLD analysis project Ga0257113, IMG submission 191568) | Marine microbial communities from Northeast Subartic Pacific Ocean, Canada - LP_J_2015_P26_2000m | ecosystem: Environmental > Aquatic > Marine > Oceanic | place: Canada: Northeast Subartic... | reverse complement strand
ATAGGCTAAGACTTCATTAAATTCTATTTTACTTTCAGGCTTTAAATTTTCTAGCTGTTCAATTTTTAAAATTTCACTAGCTTTAACTCTATATTGTTTTCCACCTGTTTGAATTATTGCAAAAGACATTGTATATCCTAATTTTTATAGGGTGGAATATAGACCGAGACCAATTATAGTCAAGCTCAATAACTTAGAAATTATCCTTTAAATCTCTTAATTTTGAAAAAGTCGCAAGCGAAGAACTGTTATCAATATTTAAATTAGTTTTAATTTTATCATTATCACTTCTTAAAAAAATATTATTTTTTATTTCATCTTCTAGAGTAGAAGGTAAAGTCGGTTCATTTTTTTTTAATTTTTCATTTATTTCTTTAATCTTATTTATTAAATTTTGATTTTCTTTGTCATAGGTAATACAAAATTTTGAGTTTTGTAATGTATATTCATGACCACAATAAATTTTAGTTTTGAGCGGTAATTTTTTTATTTTTTCTAATGAAGAAAACATTTGTTCATAAGTTCCTTCAAAAATTCTTCCGCACCCTAATGAAAACAGAGTATCACCAGTAAACAAATTATTTTCATTATAAAAATAAAAACAAATATGCCCAAGAGTATGTCCGGGTATATGAATTATTTTAGCCTCAAAATTATCTTTTTTCCATATTTCTCCATCTTTTAACATAATATCAATTTCAGGAATCCTTTTATAATCTCCCTCAAACCCAACTATTTTTGCTCTATATTTTTTCTTTAATTCACTGTTTCCTCCAACATGATCGTAATGATGATGAGTATTTAAAATATAATTTAGTTTTAGATTATTCTTTTCTAAAAAGTTTACTATTGGTTTTGATTCGCTTGGATCAACTACACATGTTTTTTTATTTTTTTCATCAATAATGACATAAGAATAATTATCCTTTAAACAAGAAATGATTTCAATTTTCATTTTATTTTTTAATTAAAAATATTCCTAATTCTGAATAAAGATTTTTTATAATAAGATTTTTTTTATTTATTGTTGAAGTTTTTTCGCTGCTCAAAGCAATTGATTTATATAGTTCAATATTTTTATTGGAACAAAAATTAAAAAAATCTTTTATCGTACACATGTGTAAATTTGGTGTGTTATACCATTCATTTGGCAAGGTTTTAGTTATAGGCATTGTTCCCTTAAAAAGTAAATGCATTCTAACTTTCCAATGTCCAAAATTAGGAATTGTAACTATAGCTTTATTTGCTACCCTTAAAAGATCATCTATTACTTTTTCAGGATTATAAAAAGCTTGTAGCGTTTGACTTAAAATTGCATAATCAAAAGACAAATTTGGAAATTGATGTAAATCTTTTTCAGCATTACCTTCAATTACAGAAAGACCTTTACTGGTACAGTTTTGAACATTATTTTTTGATATTTCTAATCCTCTAGTATCAACATTTTTTTCATCTTTTAGATATTTCATCAAAGTACCATCGCCACAACCCACATCTAACACTCTCGTGTCATTTTCAATTAGCTCAGAAATTATTATAAATTCTTTTTTCATATTTATTTTAATAATTTGCTTTTAAAAAATTTCTAACCGAATTTAAAAAATCAGGCACATCTAGAAGGAAAGAATCGTGACCTTTGTCACTAGTTATTTCTATAAATCCCACATCTGCTCCAGCAGCATTTAAAGCAATTACAATTTCTTTATTTTCTGAAGTTGGGTAAAGCCAATCAGATGTAAAAGAAATTATAAAAAATTTTGTTTTACTATCCTTAAAAGCATTTGAAAGATTTCCTTTATACTGTTTTATTAAATCAAAATAATCCATAGCTCTTGTTATATAAAGATAGCTATTTGCATCAAAGCGATCTACAAATGCATTACCCTGATGTCTTAGATAACTTTCAATTTGAAAATCAGCATCAAAACTAAATTTTATGTCATCTCTTTTTTGAAGTTTTCTACCAAATTTGTCTTCTAAACTTTTTTTTGAGAGATAAGTGATATGTGCTGCCATTCTTGCAACTGCTAAACCATTGTTTGGTGATGATCCTGTATTAAAATAATTTCCATTATTCCAATTTTGATCAGCCATTATTGCTTGTCTGCCCAATTCATTAAGAGCAATATTCTGAGCAGAATGACTAGCAGTACATGCTATTGGAATCGCAGTTTTAGTCTTATCTGGAAAATTGGCAACAAATTGTAAAACTTGCATTCCCCCCATAGAACCACCAGTAACACTAAACAACTTATCTATTTTAAAAAACTCCAACAAATTATATTGAGCATTAACCATGTCATTAATTGTAACGACTGGAAAATTTGTCCCAACTGTTTTATTGGTTTTTGGATCGGTACTGCTAGGACCGTATGATCCCATACATCCTCCAATTATATTTGCACATATTACGAAGAATTTATTTGTATCAATGGCTTTATCAGGACCAACGGCATAAGACCACCAACCACTTTTATTCGTAATTGAATTAGTTCCACTTACAAACTGATCTCCACTTAAAGCATGAAAGACTAAAATTGCATTATCCTTTTTTTTATTTAAGGTTCCATATGTTTCATATGCTAAAGGATAATTTTCTATAGTCTTACCACAATCTAACTTAAGTGGTTTTTTTACAATTATTTTTTTAATATTTTCTTTAGTATTCATAATTTTGCACCAAAGATGAATTGTGAGAAAAAAACTTATTTAGCGGTTTTTTTTATGCGCTCGCAATTCAGATAAATCAGCGCGCTTTTTTGTACTAGATCAGATTCCATATGTCAATTTTTTTATGGTGGTTGATAATTCCCAATAAATCTTGATTAATTTATTTATAAGGGTAGGTATATAAAATAATAAATATGTCTCTACCAAAATTTCAAAATATGGACTTTGAATCATATAAACCTGGCAAATCTAAATTGTTTAGGATTAAAAATATTATTAAGCTTTCTGCAAATGAGTCTGCACTAGGTACAAGCCCAAAAGCTAAGAAAGAAATTAATAGAAGAATTAATCTTTCCAAATATCCTGATAGTCAATCAATCAATTTAAGAACGAGTATTTCAAAAAAATTTAATTGTAAATTTGAAAAAATTATTTGTGGAGCTGGATCTGATGAGATTATTCAAATTATTTGTCAATTATTTTTAAAATCAAAAGATGAAGTTATAGTACCCCAGTTTAGTTTTTTAATGTACAGGATCTATTCAAAAAATGTTGGAGCTAAAATTTTATATGCAAAAGAAAATAATTATAAAGTATCTATTTCTGAAATAATAAAAAAGGTATCGAAAAAAACTAAAATAGTTTTTTTAGCCAATCCAAATAATCCAACTGGAACTTATTTAGAAAAAAATGAATTATTAAAATTAAGAACAAAACTTAGAAGCGACATTTTGTTAGTTGTTGATGATGCATATGATGAATATATGAAAAAAAAAAACTACGTATCAGGATTAAAACTCTTTAGAAATAGTAGTAACGTTATTGTATTAAGAACTTTTTCTAAAATATATGGATTGGCATCTTTAAGAATAGGGTGGGGTTATGGTCCCAAAAAAATTATTGATGCAATGAATAAAATTAAGCCACCATTTAATATAAATGCAGCAGCTCAGTTAGCAGCAGTGGCAGCTTTAAATGATAAAATTTTTATTAAAAAATCAGTAAAACATAATTTTTTTTGGGCTAATAAACTTAAAAAAATATTTAATAATTTTAATATAGTTACAAATGAGGTTACTGCTAATTTTTTATTATTAAATTTTAACAAATGCAAATATTCAGCAAATTATGTTAAAAAAAAATTGGAAGATAAAGGAATTATTTTAAGAGGAATGCAATCTTACAAAATTAAAAATGCTTTAAGGTTAACAATAGGCAATAGTGCTGCTAATAATAAGTTGATAAAAATTTTTAATAAAATTTTTAAAAAATAATGAAAAATATTCTTATAATAGGATCTGGGCTAATAGGCTCATCAGTATTGAGAGCTGTACATGCTAGAAAATTATCAAGAAATATTTATGTTTATGAAAAATCGAAAAAAAATATTTCAGTTATAAAAAAATTAAAATTTGGATGTAAAATAATAAATAAATTGGACAATGTTTCTAATAATTTTGATTTAATTATTCTTTGTACACCAATGAGCCAATATAAAAATGTTATTACTAAAATTAATAAAAATATTTTAAACAATGCAATTGTAACAGATGTTGGTTCAACTAAAGAATCAAGTTCTAAACAAGTTAGGAAGATATTAAATAAAAATAAAATTTGGATACCTTCTCATCCAATAGCAGGATCTGAAATAACTGGTGCAGAACATGGTGACAAAAATTTATTTAAAAATAAGTGGTGTGTTTTAATAAAAGAAAAAAATACTAAGAAAAAATATTTATCTAAACTTAGAGCATTTTGGAAAAAATTAGGTTCAAAAGTTATTATCATGAACTCAAAACAACACGACATTATTTTTTCCATGACAAGTCATTTACCTCATTTGATTGCTTACAATCTAGTAAAAACAGCAAAAGATTTTGAAAAGAAAAAAAAATATAACCTAATTAAATATAGTGCTGGTGGTTTACGTGATTTTTCACGTATAGCCGCAAGTAATGAAATTATGTGGAGAGATGTTTTTTTTAGCAATCAAAAAAATATTATTTTTGGAATTAATTTATTTATTAGAAATTTAAATTTGTTTAAAAAAAATATTAAAAGAAGAGAAAATAAGCAACTGATCAAGAAATTAATAAATTCTAAAAAAGTTAGAAAACAAATAATTCATCTTAAACAAGATATTGATAGACCTGATTTTGGCAGATAGAAGTCTTTAAATTCTTGAAATTTTTCTTACTCTCAAATTTGCTGTTTTTTCAATTAGATCTATAGTTTTTCTAATAGGCATTATAATTACTCTTTTTTTAGGACCGTATGCATGAACTAATTTTGTTGAATTTAAACAAACTGCAACATGACCTTTCCAAAAAATTAAATCTCCTTTTTTAAAATTCTTTCTTTTTAAATTTTTTTTTGAATATTTAATTTGATTCTTGGTGTCTCTTGGATAATACTTGTTATTGTATTGATAGAAAATTTGAATAAGTGCCGAACAATCAATTCCATTGAATGTTTTGCCTCCCCATTTGTACTTACAATCCTTGAATAAATTTAAAATCTTAAGAAAATTTTTTTCTTTTTTATTAATTGGGCTTATATCTTTAACATTTAGCCATTTTTGATTATCAAACATGATAAAATTTTTATGTTTTTTTAAAATTTGTATTTTGCTTGCAAAAGGCAAAAATTTTTTTGAGTTGTATTTAGTGAAATTTTTTGGATGCCTATAAATTATAGACTTTAACCCACTTATCTTGTGTGTTGGTTTAAATGTGTGAGCAAATTTTTTTTTTATTATGAAACCAACATAGTTATCGGTATGTAATTTTATTTTATACCAATTTCCATATTTAGAAATTATTTTAAACTTTTCACCATATAAAATTTGAGTAACTAAGTCAGATTTAATGGACTTTTTATTATAAACATTAATTTTATTATAATTACAAAAATAATTACTGCTCACGTAGATTTAATTTATCTTTTATTATCCATAGAAAAATTAAAGAGGGAATAACCATTAGAGTAGTAATTATAAAAAAGATTGCCCAATCATTGTGTAAGTTTTCAGGACTATTCAAGAATTCAAGTTTATCAACCACAAATCCCGAGAAAGCTGAGAAAACATTTTTTCCAAATGTCGCTAATGAGGCCATTAACGCATAATGAGTTGCTGTATAAGTTCGATCTACTAAAGTTGAAATGAATGCTACAAAAACAACTGTTGAAATAGCTGCTGTCATTTCATCAAGGATGACTGCTGTTGCAAAAAGTAATTCTGATTTTCCGTACCAGGCTAGAGCTGAAAAAAGAAGATTTGTAGAGGCCATAAGTATACCAGCAATAATCATTGCTTTCACTAACCCTGAACGTATTGCAAAAAAACTGCCTACCATAGTAAAGACTATTGTAATAACGTAACCATATCCTTTTGAATAAATAGCAATATCCCATTTAGAAAAGCCCATATCATCATAGAAAACTATGGACATTTTTCCAAGAAATGCCTCTCCAATTTTAAAAAGAAATAAAAAAATAATGATATATATTCCTATTTTCATTCCTTTGCTTTTGAAAAAACTAACGAACGGTCCAGTGATAGTTCCTATAATCCAAGCAAATATATTAGTAATTGAATTAGATGATCCTAATTTATTTACAATAAATTGATCTGTTTTTTTTTGTTCAATTTGTCTTTCAGTCGAGTGTTCTTCTGGAACAAACATTAAAGCAATATTACATGCAATAATTATTATTGTGAGTAAAAGAAAAGTAATTTGCCAGAAATTTTGAATACCAAGTTCTTCAAGGTAGTGGGCAGTAAACAAAGTTATCATTCCTCCAATTTTATATCCAGTAAACCAGCCTATTACCATTACTCCCGCACCCGCGGACATTGATGCTCCCTCTGTTTTTCCAACTTGTTCAATTCTCAATGCATCTGTTACAATATCTTGAGTAGCTGATGCAATTGCTATGGTTAATCCAACTAGTCCAACAATCCATATATTTTCCTTTGGATTATTTAAACCCCATAAAACTAAACTTATTAGGATAATTAGCTGCATGATTACAATCCAGCTTCGACGATGACCAATTTTGTTGGTTAACCAAGGAATACGAATTCGGTCAACAAGTGGAGCCCATAACCAATTAAATCCATAAGTTACACCAATTAAAGATATAAACCCAACCTGACTTCTGCTGAATTCATTATCTCTTAACCAAAGAGTAAGGGCAGTATAAATTAGTACAAATGGAAATCCTTGAATTATTCCTAATAGCAAAATTCGAGCCATTCTTTTCTCAAAGTAAAGAGAGAGAGTTTCAAAAAATGATTGTTTTTTTAATTCTATCATAATTATTTTTGCCAAAACGAGGGCAAGAATAGAACTAGTATAGCAAATAATTCCAATCTACCCAAGAGCATTCCAAAACTTAATACCCATTTTGAAAAGTCAGGTAATTGCGAAAAATTCCCATTTGGCCCTATTAATTCACCAAGTCCAGGTCCAACATTTGAAATTGAAGTTGCAGCTCCAGAAATCGAAGTAGTAAAATCTAATCCACTTAGTGACAACAAAGCAGCAATGATGAAAAAGATAACTATGTAAAGATATATAAATGAAATTATAGAAGCCATAAATTTTTCATTAACATTATTATTATCATATTTTATAATGAATATACCTCTTGGATAGATAATCTTTTTTAATTGGTTTTTTATAAACAAATACAAAATTTGTACTCTAAAAATTTTTATTCCACATGTTGTTGAACCAGCGCAACCACCAATAAACATTAGAATTAAGAAGAAAATAAGTGGAAAATTTCCCCAACCATCAAAGCTTTGCGTTACATAACCAGTACCAGTTAAAATAGAAATCACATTAAACGAAATAGATCTCAAACTTATTTCAGAAAAACTTTTATTATAAATTACTAAATATAAAAACAAAATTAATATTGAGAAAAAAATTATCTTAATAAATGATTTAATTTGAGTATCAGTAATAAATATATTTTTTGTTCCACTTAAATATTTAATATAAGCAATAAAAGGTATACTGCCCAAAATAATAAAAATCATCGCAGTAATTTCAATCTTAAAATTATTAAAATGACCAATTGAATCATTATAATTTGAAAAACCTCCAGTAGCTATCGTTGTCATTGAATGAGTCAAACTATCAAAAAATTTCATTCCAAAAATTTTGTAAAAAAATGCACAAAGAAAAGTTAAAACTAAATATATTATTATTATTCTTACGGTTATTTCTTTTGTTTTAGGTAGTATTTTTTCTGAAGCATCACTACTAGATACCTTTAATAATTGCATACCTCCGACATTCATAATTGGCATTAATGTAATTGCCATTACAATTATACCAATACCACCAAGCCATTGAAGAATTGCTCTCCAAATAAGAATTGCTTTTGGAGCTGAATTTAAATCAGTGATGATTGTAGAGCCAGTAGTTGTAATACCTGACATGCTTTCAAAAAAAGAATCAGTAACACTCAAATTTAGATCTGAAAAAATGAATGGAAGCGATCCGAATATTGCAACACTGATCCAAGATAAGGAAGTTAATAAAAATGCATTTTGTAAATTGAGCTTTCTATCATTTTCAAGATTAGATAAAAAAAATAGTATACCAAATATTATTGTAATTATTGAAGCACTTATAAAAGAAGAATCTAACTCTTCAAATATAAATTGCATAATAATTGGAAAGATCATTGATACACCAAGTATGATTTGCAAAATACCCAGTATAAAAAAGACAGTTTTGTAATTAGACATTTTGAATGCACATTATTTTATGGTAAATAAATTTCAACTCTATAAGAATTGATAAAAACGAGAATTATTTGACTTTTTGCTATTAAAACAAGTGATTAAAAAAATAAATATTGAAAAAACTAATGCCTGGCCTTTTGTAGAGGCAAAAAAAATTTTAAATGAGAGAAAAAAATTTATAGAAAAAAAAGGCAAGATAATTTTACAAACTGGTTATGGACCAAGTGGATTGCCTCACATAGGTACCTTTGGAGAAGTTGCAAGAACAACAATGGTTGTAAATGCTCTAAACCACCTGACAGATTTACCAAAAGAAATAATTACTTTTTCTGATGATTTAGACGGCTTAAGAAAAATTCCAGACAATGTGCCTAAAAAAGAAATATTAAACAATAATCTTCATAAGCCTTTAACAAGTATTCCAGATCCTTTTGGAAAATATAATAGTTTTGGAGAACATAATAACGAAATGTTAAAAAAATTTTTAAATAAATTTAATTTTAATTATAATTTTAAAAGTTCTAGCGAACTTTATAAATCTGGATTTTTTAATACGACTCTTAAATTAATACTCGAAAAATATCAGTCAATAATGGAGATAATACTACCAACTCTTGGTAAAGAAAGGCAGAAAACTTATAGTCCCTTTTTACCAATATGTCCTGAAACTGGAGTTGTTTTAGAAATTCCAGTTTTAGAAATTGATAAAGAAAAATCAAAAATTGTTTTTAATAATAACGGCAAAAAAATTGAATCTAGTATCTTGGATGGAAATTGTAAATTACAATGGAAAGTTGATTGGGCCATGAGATGGTATGCATTCGATGTAGACTTTGAAATGTATGGAAAGGATTTAATTGAAAGTGCAATTTTATCAACTAAGATAATAAAAAAATTAGGGAAAGCCAACCCATCTGGATTTGCTTATGAATTATTTTTAGATGAAAAAGGAGAAAAAATTTCTAAATCCAAAGGAAATGGAATTACGATAGATCAATGGCTAGAATATGCTTCACCTGAAAGTTTATCACTTTTTATGTATCAAAATCCCAAAAGAGCAAAAAAACTATATAAAGAAATTGTTCCAAAAGCAGTAGATGAATATTTAGATTTTATAGAAAAGGGCAAGACTCAAGAAGAATTGCAACTATCAATGAATCCTGTATGGCATGTCCATAATGGAAAAATGCCAAAAGAAAAAATTATCATGACTTTTTCAATGCTTCTTAACTTAGTTGAAACAAGCAACGCAGATTCAAAAGAACTTCTATGGAAATTTGTTAAGAAGTATAAGAATAATATATCAGAAGAAAATCACCCTATTTTTGACAAACTAATTGGTTATGCAATTAAATATTTTAATGACGTTATAAGAAAAAATAAAAAATATAAAAAACCAAATGTACAGGAGAAGAAAGCTCTTGAAGCATTAGTAAATGCTTTAGAAAAATGTAATGATGATATGCAACCTGAAGATATACAAACCCAAATTTATACTGTTGGAAAAGAAAATGGTTATAGAGAAAATTTGAGAGATTGGTTTAAATTAATTTACGAAGTAGTTTTTGGAGATGAAAATGGCCCAAGAATGGGTTTTTTTATTAGTTTTTTTGGAGTTAATGAGACGAAACAATTAATAAAAAATAAAATTAACTGATGTTTTCTAAAATAAGATCTTTAATATTTAAACTAGATCCTGAATTAGCACATACTTTAGCAATTAAAGCCTTAAAGTTTAATTATAATCCAATTAATAATATTCGAAAAGATAGCTCTATTGAAACTAGCATCTTTGGAAAAACAATTACTAATCCTATTGGCGTAGCTGCAGGATTTGATAAAGATGCAGAAGTTTATAATCCTTTATTTAGGCTAGGTTTTGGTTTTGTAGAGGTGGGCACCATTACACCTTTAAAACAATATGGCAATTCAAAGCCAAGAGTATTTCGTTTAGAGGAAGATGAGGCATTAATTAATAGATTGGGATTTAATAATTCTGGAGCAGATATAATAAGTTCTAGAATTAGGTCAAGCTCACCAAATGGTTTATTTGGAATTAATATTGGACCTAACAAAGACACCAAAAATAGATTAGAAGATTATTTAATTTGTCTACGAAAATTTCATGTTCTTGGTGATTATTTAACAATAAATATTTCTTCACCAAATACTGAAAATCTAAGAAGTTTTCATAATCAAAATGAATTAGATGAGCTATTAAATGCAATACGAGAAGAAAAACAAACTTTAAAATCCGATATACCAATTGCAGTAAAAATTTCTCCAGATATTGATGAGATTAATATTGAACAAATTGCAGAGCTGCTTATTAAATACAATATCGATGCAGTTATTATTTCAAATACTACAGATAGAAATAGAGAAAATTTAAAAAATATTAATAAATTGGAAAAAGGTGGATTATCTGGAAAACCTTTAGAAAGAAAATCCAATTTATTAATAAATAGGTTTTATAAAATTTTAAAAGATAAGATAAAAATAATTGGTGTAGGAGGAATTGACTCTGGAAAAAGCGCTTATGAAAAAATTATTTGTGGAGCTAATCTAGTTCAATTATATACTGGCATGATTTATCAAGGTCCAAATGTTGCTTCCAAAATTAGTAACGAATTAATTGATATTTTGAAAAATGAAGGAGCAAAAAATATATCTGAAGTAATAGGAACCAAAAATTGACCTTGACGGAGAAGTTTGGAGCACCTATACAGTCATTAATTTTATGTCTAAAAAATGTGAACTTACCGGGAAAAAACCACTTAAAGGTCATAACGTTAGTCACGCTAACAATAAGACTAAAAGAAAATTTTTACCAAATCTTAAAAAGGTAAAATTTAAAAGTGAAATATTAAATAAAAGTCTTAGATTAACTGTATCAAATGCTGGAGTAAGATCTGTAGATAAAAAAGGTAGTTTTGATCAATATATAAAATCTGTGAAAACAAGATATTTATCTTTAAGACTTAAAAAATTAAAAAGATCTTTACTTAACAAAACTGCATAATGAGTCGTCTATTTGTAATCCTCTCATTTTTAATGGGAGTGGTTATATTAAGTTCAAATTATTTAGTTCAGTTTCCAATAAAATACTATGATTTAGAAGAAATATTAACTTATGGAGCATTCAGTTATCCAATTGCTTTTTTAATAACAGATTTAGCCAATAGATCTTATGGGAAAATCGTAGCTAGAAAAATTGTTTATATAGGGTTTTTTATAGGCATTTCTTTTACACTTTTTTTTTCAACAAATTTTTCAGACTTAATTTCAGTTAGAATTGCAATTGGATCAGGAACAGCTTTTATAATTGCTCAATTATTAGATGTACAAATCTTTGATAAACTGAGAAGAAAAAAATGGTTTGTTGCTCCTTTAACATCTTCTTTTATAGGATCTACTGTTGATACTTTTTTATTCTTTTCAATTTCGTTTTATGGAACCGGAATACCATGGATTACCTTATCCTTAGGAGATTTGGCTGTAAAAATTCTTGTAGCTTTATTGATGTTGATACCTTTCAGATTATTATTAGGCACTTTTAAAGCTGCTTAAATAAAAATTTATACGATAAAATTTTATAAGCTAATTTAGCAACCAAAAAATTGTAAGAGTTGAATCCTTTAATCGGAGATAATTCGTTTATATCGGCGCCAACAATATTGGAGTTTTTTGCTGCTATTTTTATAATATTTAATGTTTCATCCCACAACAATCCACCAGGCTCTGGAGTTCCTGTTGCTGGCATAATACTAGAATCTAATCCATCTACATCAAAGGTTAAATATACTGTCTTATTTTTTATCATCTGCTTAAATTTATATAAATCCCAATTCATTTTATCTTTTGCCCAAAATATATTAATTCTTGAAGAATTCTTTTTTAGATATGGGATTTCGCTTTCAGAAATATTTCTTATACCAAAAGATATTACTGATACATTTTTATGATCAAGGCATCTTCTAATTGCTGATGCATGTGAAAATTTTTCACCATTATAGCTTTGCCTTAAATCAGCATGCGCATCAAAATGTAATAAACATAATTTTTTATGTTTTTTAACAAATGGGACGATACATCCTGGTGTAATAGAGTGTTCCCCACCAAATGTAATTGGAAAAAGTTTTTCATTCAAAATTTTTTCATTGATATCAGACATTTTTTTTAGAGCTTTTTTAATATTTTTATCAATTTTAAATGGTTTTAGAGTTTTAATTCCAATTTTTTTGTATGGCTCACAATGTAATTCTTCGTCATATAATTCTATTTGATATGAAGCTTTGATAATTTCCTTCGGGCCATTTTTTGTTCCACCTCCATAACTAACAGTTTTTTCTAAGCCAAAAGGAACAACAACTACTTTTTCTTTAAAATTAAATTTATTATCAACCCCAAGAAACCCTTTTTTATTTGATAGATAGTTCAATTTTTATCCAAAAATTTTTGAAAAGTTTTTTCTACTTCTTTTTTTCCAATTACCCTTATGAAAAGCATCGCTTGCAATTAAAGGTAAAACACTAGTTGCTTCAGCAAAAACCATTTGTTCTTTAGTTACATCAACCTTTCCCCATGAGCTTGCTTCTTTTAAAGTAGAACTGCTACAAGCTCCATCTCTAGAGTCGGCAACTGTTATTTGAACAGCGTATTTATGCATGTCCACATTTTTACCTAAAAGTTCAGCACAAATAACCGTGTCTTGTATAAAATTTTTTGGAACACCTCCACCAATCATAAATAATCCTGAACCTTTTGATCTAATTTTTATTTCTGTAAGTTCACGAAATTCTCTCACAGAATCTATTGTTAAATGTTTTTTAGGGTTTTTTTCTTGGTGCATTACTAAACCAAATCCTGCGCTAGAGTCTGTGAATGCTGGACAAAATATTGGAACTCCATTGTCATAAGCAGTTTCAATCAAAGAGTTTTTTTTCTTTGCATTAGTCTTTAAATATTTACCTATTTCATTAATAAATTCTCTTGATGTGTAGCTTCTTGGTTCTAGTTTATCAGCAATGTCGCAAATCGTTTTATCACACATCTGTAACTCGTCTTCATCGATATATGTATCATATATTCTATTGATATAATTTTTTCTTAATTCCGTATCATCTTGAAATTGCGAACCTTGATAATGTTTAAAACCAAGCGCTTCGAAGAAATCCATATCAATAATTGAAGCTCCTGTAGCAACAATTGCATCGACCATATTGTATTTAATCATGTCTCTATAAACATGCATACATCCAGCAGCTGAAGTAGAGCCTGCTAAAGTTAAGAAAATTGTACAATCTTTGTCTTTGATCATTTCGTTAAATATATTTGCAGCACTTGCAGTTTCTTTAGAAACAAAGGACATTTTTTCCATTGAAGAGATTATTTTTCTTGCATCAAATGAAGTAATATCAATGTGCTCAACTTCTTTGCTAAGAAAATCTTTTTTGCTGTTATGACCTAAATTTTTTTTATCTGGCATTTAAGCAACAAGAAACTCTTTGTTTGCTTCTTTGTCGTACATAGTCATTATTGGATCATCTTCAACTTCATAAATTTCATCAGAATAAAAACCGTTAAACTCAGTTCTAAAGGTTATGCCGTATGCCCCAAGTTGACCTAATTCTATATAATCATTTTCTTTAATGTTGTTTGGAAGAACAAAAGGACCTTTCATATAGTCCATGCTGTCACAAGTTGGTCCATAAAAATCAAATGCAGTTAGTTTTTTTGAAATTATTCTTCCATTCGTAATTATACGAGAAGGATAAACTATGTTTGGGACTCCAGCATCAAAAAGAGTTCCATATGTACCATCATTTATATAAAGTTTTTGCTTCTTTCTTAAATTTACTCTAACAATTGTTGAACCACTTTCGGCAACTATTGCTCTACCTGGTTCACATAAAATCTCTGGTAATTTATCTAGTTTTAAATTTTTTAAACCTTTTTTAATTTCTTCAAAATAATTGTCTAAAGATTGTGGTACCAGATCTGGATAAATTGTAGGAAAGCCACCACCAATATTTATATAATTGGGGATAATTTTAGTTTTTTTAATTATATTTCCAATATCTGTAATTCCTTTAGCGTATGAAATGGGATGCATGCATTGAGATCCAACATGAAAACTTAAACCAATTTTTTTTGAGTACTGTTTAGTTAGCCGCAGCAAGCTACTAGCCTCCGAACTTTGCGCACCAAATTTCTTTGATAAATCTATCTCAGCATGTTCGTTTGAAACTGATACTCTTACAAATAATTCCAAATCTTTTGCGTAATTTGTAGATTCAATAATTTTTATTAATTCATCTTTTGAATCCAATGAAAATGTTTTAACTCCAAATTTAAAATAAGCTTCATTTATATTTTCTCGACTTTTCACAGTATGCATATATGAACATTTAGCTTTTGGGCTTATTTTTCTTATATCTTCAATTTCTTTTATTGACGCTATGTCAAAATCTTCAATTCCACTTTGTAAAATTGTTTTTAACACTTCTGAATGTGGATTTGTTTTTACTGCGTATAATATTTTTCCTGGGAATTTTTTTTGAAAAATCTTCGATGCTATTTGTATCGATTTCTTTCTGATACAATAAACTGGCCCAACCGGTTTTAGTTGACTTACAATCTCATCAACTGTTTTAAATTTTTGCATCTCATGTGCCCCCTAAAAAAATTTAACAAAAAAAATTTCTCAATATTTAACTGAAAAACTTTATATAATTCAGCAATTAAGGCAATAAATAATTAATGTAAAGTAAATAATTAGCTTGAAATGTGGAAAACATCTACCATATGATGACTATGTATGGCAGAACCAAATTATACAAAAAACATCAAAGATTTTAAGGATAAATCATTGTTGATAGTAGACGATGACAATCCTTTTAGAGAAAGATTAGCTAGAGCAATGGAAAAAAAAGGTTTTGTGGTGACTCAAGCTGAAAGTGTAAAAAAAGGCATAGATTCATTAAAAATGACAAAACCTGCTTTTGCAGTAGTTGATTTAAGGCTTAACGATGGAAATGGACTTGAAGTTGTAAAAGAAATTCAATATTTAAACACTAATAGTAGAATTATTATGCTTACAGGGTATGGGAATATACCAACTGCTGTTTCAGCTATAAAGCATGGTGCAATTGATTATTTGGCAAAACCTGCTGACGCAGAAGATGTAGAAAAAGCTCTTTTAGCAGATCCAAAATCTAAAGCTCAGCCTCCAGAAAATCCAATGACAGCTGATAGAGTAAAATGGGAACATATTCATAGAGTATTTGAACTATGTAACAGAAATGTGTCTGAGACGGCGAGAAGACTTAAAATGCATAGAAGAACTCTTCAAAGGATACTTTCAAAAAGATCTCCGAAATAGATTTAAAGATAATACTTTATCTATTTTTTGTTAGTCCTAAAAAAACATCCTCTAAATCACCATCTTCAGTTGATATGTCCAGTATTCTTGCATTATCTTTTTTAATTAAGTTGATTATTTCTTCCATATTGATTCTATTTTTTTCATAAGACAAACTAATTTCATTTTCTTTAAGAGATAAAACTTTTAAGGAACTTAATTTGTTAGTATCAATTTTGGCAGACTTATCTAATTTAAAAGTAACTTTTTTTGTTTGAATTTTATTTAAAAGATTATTAGTACTATCAAGAGCAACTAAATTTCCTTTACTAAGTATTCCAATTCTGTCACACATTTCTTCAGCTTCTTCTAAATAATGAGTAGTTAATATTATTGTAACACCTTGACCATGTAATAATTTTACATTTTCCCAAAGATTTTTTCTAAGCCTAACATCTACACCTGCCGTAGGTTCATCCAAAATTATTATAGGAGGTTGGTGAACTAAAGATTTAGCTATTAATAATCTTCTTTTCATACCACCAGATAAACTTCTGGCATAACTGTCTGCATGATCTTCAAGTGATACAAGTTTTAGAATTGCATCTGTAATTCTATCTTTTTTTTTAACTCCATAAAGGCCTGCTTGTAACTCTAATTGTTTTCTAGGAGTAAAAAAAGGATCTAGATTAACTTCTTGAGGTACAATACCAATAGATGCACGAACTTGTCTTGGATTTTTGTCAAGATCAAAACCCCATACATTAACTTGACCAGAAGTTTTAATAACAGTGCCAGCTAAAATATTTATGAAAGTTGTTTTTCCTGCACCGTTCGGACCCAGTAATCCTAAAATCTCACCTTCTTGCACGTCCAAGTTTAAATTATTTATAGCGTGTATTGGTTTATCGCTTTTTTTTGAATAAATTTTATTTAAATTTTTAACAGAAAGTACATTTTTTTTGTTCATTAGAAATTATACATTTATAACATTCGAGAAAATTAAGATAACATTATTTAAATGAATAAAATAAAAAAAACAGATCATTTTTATTTGATTGATGGTTCAGGCTATATTTTTAGAGCATATTATGCGTTACCACCTTTGAGCCGAAAAAGTGACGGATTGCCAACTGGTGCTGTAAGCGGGTTTTGCAACATGCTTTTCAAATTATTAGAAGATTCAAAGTCAAATGATAACAAGCAAAAGCCAACTCATTTTGCAATAATTTTTGACTCAGCAAGAAAAAATTTTAGGAACAAAATATATCCTGAATATAAAGCCAATAGATCTGAAGCCCCCGATGATTTAGTTCCACAATTTGAATATATAAGAAAATCTGTTGATGCTTTTAATTTACCTTCTGCAGAATTAATAAATTATGAGGCTGATGATTTAATAGCAACTTATGTTGAACAAATTTTAGAAAAAGGAGCAAAAGTTACAATAGTTTCATCTGACAAGGATCTAATGCAGTTGTACAAAAAAAATGTTCGAATTTATGATCCCATGAAAAATAAATTTATTTCATCAGAAGACGTTACTAATAAGTTTGGTGTAGAGCCAAATAAAGTTATTGATGTACAAGCGCTTGCTGGAGATAGTAGCGACAATGTTCCAGGAGTTCCAGGAATTGGAGTAAAAACTGCAGCTGAATTAATAAAAAAGTATGGCTCATTAGAAAAATTATTAGCAAAGGCAAAAGAAATAAAACAAAACAAAAGAAGGGAAACGATTATTGAAAATAAAAGTAAAGCAATATTAAGCAAAAAATTAGTTACTTTGAAAAATAATGTGCCTGTTGAAAAAAATATTGAAGATTTTGTTCTAAAAAAAATAGATAAAAACAAACTATACAACTATCTAAGAGAGATGGAATTTAATAGATTATTGAGTTCAGTAATTTCTACTTATGGAGAGCCAGATTTTTCAGATAGTTTAAGTGATAAAAATTTAACAAAGAAAATTGATAATCAAAAAGACGTAAATAATAAAAATTATTTTTTAATAGAACATGAAGAAGAACTTGATAAATGGATAAATGAAGCTGAAGAATATGGAGAAATTGCAATAGACACAGAAACAAGTTCAGTTGATCCACATCAAGCAGAGTTGATAGGAATTTCACTTAGCACAAAAATTGGAAAAGCTTGCTATATACCAATTGGTCACAATAATGGTTCTTGCTTAATAAAAAAAAATGTTATCAAAAAATTAAAACCTATTCTTGAGGACAAAAGTATAAAGAAAATAGGCCAAAATATAAAATTTGATTTTATAGTTTTGTATAAACAAGGCATCCAAATGAATTCTATTGAGGACACAATGTTGATGTCTTATGTTTTGGATGCTGGAAAAAATAGACATAATATGGATTTATTATCTGAAATTCATTTAAATCATAAAACAATATCATTTAAAGATTTAGTCGGTTCTGGGAAAAAACAAATAAACTTTAGTGAAGTCGAAATTAAAAAAGCAATGCAATATGCCTCTGAAGATGCTGACATTACATTTAGATTATACAAAATATTTATAGAAAATTTAAAGAATGAAAAACTTACTAATATTTATGAAATTTTTGAAAAACCATTAATTGAGATTTTAGCATTTATGGAGATTCATGGAATTAAAATAGATAGTAAGTTTTTAAAAAGTTTGTCTGAAAAATTTGAAAAAAAAAAAAATGAAACAGAAAAAAAAATTTTTAAAATTTCAAATAAAGAATTTAATATAGGCTCAACAAAGCAACTTGGCGAAGTAATGTACAATGAACTTAAAATTGCATCTTTAAAAAAAACAAAAAAAGGAAGCTTTGCAACAAGCGCCTATGTATTAGAAGATTT
>Ga0257113_1000204_pt1 | contig 18704 bp, 20 predicted proteins | sample LP_taG_4_FD_191568 | JGI IMG/M metagenome (GOLD analysis project Ga0257113, IMG submission 191568) | Marine microbial communities from Northeast Subartic Pacific Ocean, Canada - LP_J_2015_P26_2000m | ecosystem: Environmental > Aquatic > Marine > Oceanic | place: Canada: Northeast Subartic... | reverse complement strand
TCTTCATATCCCTGCTAATGGCTTCTCTTCTGCCACTTCAATCCGAGGAAAATGGAGTTTTGTCTTGTTAAAATAAGTTAAGGCTCAAAAAAGTCATGCCATGAAAAATGTTATTCTACTGATAATCATTATTTTAGCTGGATGTTCAGCAAAACCATATATCGTTAGTTACGCTGAAGAATTTGAAGGTTCCGGCCAGAATGAAGTTTATGTTGTAAGTCATGGATGGCATACAGGTTTTGTTATTCCAGCACCCGAAATACAGGGAGTGATACCTGAGCTGGAGCAACGATTTGGGGATACCCCATATATTGAATTTGGTTGGGGAGACAAAGGGTTTTATCAAGCAAAGGAAACTACCTCAGGACTGACACTAAGGGCTATATTCTGGCCAACGGAGTCAGTTGTGCATTCAGTTGCTGTGCCGCAGAAGGTTGAAGAGTATTTTTCAAATAGTGAAGTGGCAAAGCTGTGTCTAAGTGATGGTGAGCTTTCAGCACTGATTGGTTTTATCTCACGTAGCTTTTTTAGAGATAAAAGTGGAAATTTATTGGAACTTCAAAAAGGGATATATGGAGATAGCCAATTCTATAGTGGTGTCGGTGATTTCTACTTAATGAATACGTGTAATAGATGGACAGCGAAAGGACTTAAAAGTATTGGAATGGATATATCACCTACGTTAAAACTAACAGCTGGTAGTGTAATGAATTACTTAACTAAGGCTAATATAGCACTAACAATTGAGTCAACTCGGACCTGCTAAAACGGTGTTTAAAATGGGTATGGCAGGGGGACAGTTCTGAATACCCCCACTAATTCTTCACAGTCAGACACTCCCCATTAGATATATGTCAGGGGGATGTAGCCTCTTTAAAATTGACATAAGGTTAAAGGCATCTATATTGTTTTCGCATGTACGCATGTGAGGGAGGCAACCCCATAAATAATTGGATTCGTTATTTGAATATATATATAGTTAATCTATAAGCACATGAGTATTATTGAAATTCAGATTTGTTCATTCTAATATGATACACCTCCACCACACTCATATTTCAAACTGTTCCAAATTATCCCACGATCAAGTAATAATCCCTTGTAAACACTTGTTTCTGTTAATTTAGTGTTTCCAAGGTGTTCCATCCAATTCTTTCACTTTTTACATTTTTTGTTGGTATTTTTGTTGGTTTCAAATTACTATTTGTTGGTATTTATATTTTGGCAGTTAACTATTCCGATTTAAAATGTGGAGACAAAAATGAAATTCTTATCAACTTTTAAAATTAATAAAGGCTTTGATAGATGGTTAAAGCTAGTGGACGAATTACAACCTTACACGAAAAAATATGAATTAAAAATGATTTTTGCTTGTACCAACGATGAAGAAACAAGAGTATGGGATATGGGTGAAGCTAACAATGCTGAATTGGTTACCGATTTCCTCAACGACCAAGAAGTTATAAATATGAGAACGGAAGCCGGTGTAGACTTAGAAAGCAGTGAGGTTTTATCTATGATAAGTAAACATAAAATCTGGTAAAAATATAAGAAAAGGAGTTTATATGTCTGATGAAAAAATAATAGGTAGTTGTTTTTGTGGTGCTGTTCAATTAGAAGTAAAGGGAGAACCAACTGCAATGCTATATTGTCATTGTAAAGACTGCCAAGCTTGGAGTGCTGGTCCTATTAACTCTGCAAGTTTATGGAATCCTGATTTATTAGAAGTTACAAAGGGGCAAGAATATATTGAAACATTCAACAAGACAGAGCATAGTCACAGGAAATTTTGTAAAAAATGTGGTGGACATTTAATGAATGAACATCCGGGTTTAAAACTTATAGATATATATGCTGTGATCTTAAATAGTTTTTCATACAAGCCAACCATACATATTCATTACGAAAGTAAAACTGTTTCGGTTAAAGATGGATTACCAAAATTTAAGGATATGCCAGAAGAATTAGGTGGTTCTGGAGCAACAATGCCAGAATGAATTTTTCAGTTTTACAGATAATGTCAGTCAGGTGTCAGATGAGGTCCTATATACAGGATTAATTCAGATGCAGGAGCTGCCTGCACTCTAATCTGCCCCCCAGGGGGCAAACAGGCCCCCGCCCATTGATACATAAAGTAGTTAGTAGCAAATGTATACTGACACTCGTCTGTCATGCTGGGACAATTTTGGATATGTTTTGAAAGTTTTTTTAATGATGCAGAGCAGCAATACTAATTTGCTAAAAAAGGAACTATCCTCGGACAGACATAAAAACACCTATTGCCATTAATGCAATTCCAACAAATCGTTGTGCTGAAATCGGATGATATGCAGCGCCCAACAAACTGAAATGGTCAATAATTGCCATAGAAATAATTTGTCCTAACAGAACAAACGCAACGGCATTTCCTACACCGAATTTAGGTGCAATCCAAGTCATACCCAGTACATAGAAGACAATAAACAACCCGCCCAGATAGGAATAAAATGGAATTGAACTCTCCACAACCAGATTAGGAATTCTCCCCGACAAAAGCATGACCCCAAGGCAGGCGACAATGCCTACCGACAATGCAATAATTGCAGCCAGTACCGGATTTTGAAGTCTTGCTCCAAGATTTCCATTCAAGGCCGCAAAAACCGGAATTCCCAAACCCACCACGAGCATAAAGGCTGCATAAAATATTGGATGGTCTAACCCGTTCATATATTTTTTCTTTCAACATATGTTTTTATTCCCTAAATCATATGCAATAGCTGGGACAATTTTGGATATTGCTGAGTGGTCAAGCCTATTTCTTGTAAAACAAACCTCTCCATCAATAGTATTAAAGTCTTGACATATGGTAGACATAGGACTAGAGTTCGCAAATAAAAGGGATTGAATCGACAATTTATGACTGTTTAGAACTACTTCTTTAACATTTTCTAAAGAGACAAAATATGAAAAAGTTTTTATACATTATTCTAGTTTCATTTTTTAGTCTAACCATCATCTCCTGTGAGTAACCCTCACTAATTCTTCACAGTCAGACAGCCTCCAAGTAAAATCCCCACTTCTTTTAAAACAAACCATCGGATTGCTCCACATTGTTTTTAGAAGTGGAGCATAGTGGAGCCGTCAGGTTGAGCAAAGGGAATTAAAAATGAGGTCGCCGTAACTGCCATTAAATTCAATGGGAAGCCGGCAAGAAGAGCAATTGTCACGCTGAAAAGTTCCATATCTCTCCTATTTGCTGATGGTTAAAGTCATATTGTCCCCGGCAGCCAGGATTGCTTTGATAAGCCCGCTGGGTTCATAGTCAATCCGGGAATGAGAAATTTTTTCAACCGCAGCGGCGAACCGTTCCGGATTCCCTTGATATACATAACCTAAACCATTTTTTCCTTGTAATATATAAAATATTGGATGAATATATATGGCTTGCAAGCCACTTTATAATACATTTTCATAACCTACAAAAATATCTCCGGAAGTCATCGTAATTTTTATAGTAACCCCTATAGTATCTGGTTCTTTATGCTGAATGACTACTTGCTGACCGTCATTTCGAATATTGGAATGATATCTCTGATAGCCCTTTCAGCCTATCTTCTGCTGATCACCGGAGAGATTTCATTTGGTCAGCAGGCATATTTCGGAATCAGTGCATATTCTGGTGCTATTGCAACGACTCTTTGGGGTTGGCCATTTTGGATTGCACTACTCTTTGGAAGCTTTCTTGCTGCCATTGCTGCGGGTGTTGTCAGTGCACTGACTGTAAGAATCAGCGGACTATATTTTTCAATCGCCACCCTTGCGTTCTCAGAAATGGTAAGACTCTCCTTACTGAAATTTAGCTACCAAAAAGAGATTGATGGTGAGCTTGTAGGACCCAACGGGGCTGAGGGATTTGGTGAGATTCGATGGATCTTTGAAAACAATATCAGCGTATTTCAGTATACTTTGCTGATTTACCTTATTCTTTTTCTAGTCTTGATTTGCCTGCTTTTAATTGAGCGCTCCGGGCTGGGTATGATCTTCAGGATGCTGGGTCAGGATCCTATGTTGACACGTGTCCAGGGGTTAAATACCGTGATTTACAAAGTTATTGCTGCTGTCCTGGCAGGTTTCATTGCAGGATTGGGGGGGATGCTTTATGCCCATTCACTTACCTTCATTGAACCACAGATATTCAACGTCATGCTTGGCGTTCACTCTCTTGCATATGGACTTATTGGGGGTCTGGGAACTGTTTTTGGCCCATTGATTGGTGTGGCCTTAGACATTGGCTTTCTAGAATCCATTCGCGTGATACATGGTTACAGGATGATTGTTTTTGGCGGGCTGGTCGCCCTGATGCTGATCTTCATGCCACGTGGCGTTCTCGACGAAAACCGTGTTTACCGACTAAGACTTGCTTTGAGGAACTGGTTCCGTGTTTGAGTTAAGAGAAGTTTGCAAATCATTTGGTGAGTTACGTGCTCTTCATTCTATCAGCCTGAAGATCAAGCCTGGACTTATAACTGGACTAATTGGCCCAAATGGTTCTGGAAAGACATCCTTGGTTAATATCATGAGCGGAGTCTATCCTATAGATTCAGGTCAGATTCTGTTGGATGGTAAGGACATTAGCGGAGCGACGTCCGATCAAATTTCCAGGCTCGGTGTTTTCCGTACATTTCAACACATCCGGATTTTTGAACGAATGACAGTCATTGAGAATGTCATATCAGCCATGATCAGTCTTGAACCGTTCTCATTGAATGAATTATTGGGACAGGTCAGGAAGCCTGATGATCCTAAAGTCAAAGTAGCTCAAAACATGCTTGAGATAATGGAGATGGAAGAAGAGTCGACACTTTTTGCCAGCGAACTCCCGCTGCCCAAGCGCAGACGGCTTGAAATCGCAAGGGCTCTAGCACGTGATCCTAAAGTCATTCTACTTGATGAACCAGCTGGAGGAATGACACCTAAGGAAACTGAAAGCCTTGCACATCTGATACTTAAACACGTGGCACCAGGCAGGACCTGTCTAGTGATAGAACACAAAATGGACCTAATTGCGGAAGTCTGTGAAGACCTGTGTGTTCTCCATCATGGAGAAAAAATTGCTCAGGGTGAACCACTCGTAGTTTTTAATCAGCCTGAGGTAATCGAGGCCTATCTCGGACGGGGATGAAATAAATGCTGAATGTATCGAATCTGAACGTCAATTACGGAGAGGTCTGCGCCGTTAAAGAACTATCTATACGTATAATCGAAGGACAGATAGTCTCGATAACAGGCGCTAATGGAGCAGGGAAAAGTTCCACCCTGAATGCACTTGCTGGAATTCATCCGCCATCAGCCGGAGAAATAGTCTTTCGTGGTGAGAACATCACCGGATTTCCTGCACATAGGATTGTCAAAAGAGGTTTGACTCAGGTTCCAGAAGGGCGGCATCTATTTGCCAACCTTTCAGTACGAGAGAACCTACTTACTGGAAATCATTGTACCGGTAGGTTAATGTTGGAGAGATTTATCCCAGAACATCTACTTGAGACCTTTCCAATGCTTCGTGATCGTCTGGATTCGAATGCTTCCAGCCTCAGTGGAGGTCAGGCTCAGATGTTAGCGCTTGCTAGGGGCTTGATGACCAGTCCCCTTTTATTGCTGCTGGATGAGCCTACTCTGGGTCTGGATCCAATTATGGTCAAGAAGGTTTTAAAGCTAATTTCTTCACTTCGTGAACAGGGATTGACTATACTGGTAGTGGAACAGAATGTACGCCAAACACTTGAGATTTCTGATTATGCCTATGTTCTCGAAAGCGGAAGGATGGTGATGGAAGGCAGAGGAACGGAATTACTAAAGGATTCCAGGCTTGTTGAATCTTATCTTGGTGTTGGAAAAACATAGATAATCTTCGTGATCCTAAGAATGTTCTTTACTAATGAATCATCCTGTTGAACGGTACGAAATTGTCAAAGATAAATATGTAGATGAACTGGAAGTTCAACTTGTCAGTCTTAAGGTGTTAGTGGAACAGAAATGCTAAAAGGCGCAATCTGAAGTAGAAAAAGCATATCTTGAATTCTTAACCTACAGTCATGATTTGGATGCAAAACTTCCTATGCCACAGGATTCCAGCACTTGACATATTTCTCCAAGAATTGCTGGATCGTCAATAGTCGCTGGAGCAGGGACGTTTTCCCCTTTAGCCAATTGACGGATGGTTTTTCTAAGGATTTTTCCTGAACGTGTTTTAGGAAGCCGACTAACTATCACAGACTGTTTGAAATAGGCAACTGCACCGATTTCTTTGCGGATGATGCCCACCATTTCCTGCTCCAATTGATCCTGACTTATTTTTGTGCCGTCCTTGAGTACTGCAAAACCGACTGGAACCTGTCCCCTGAGCTCATCGTCAATACCAACCACAGCACATTCTGCAACCGCCGGATGTGATGCAATTAGTTCCTCCATCTGTCCAGTGGACAAACGATGTCCAGCAACATTAATTACGTCATCTACACGGCCCATTACATATACATATCCATCTTCATCGATCAGTCCTCCATCTCCTGTCAGGTAGTAACCTGGGTATTTTGAAAGATATGAATCTCTAAAGCGTTGGTTGTCATTCCAAAGTGTTGGCAGGCAGCTGGGCGGCAAAGGCAGCTTGACGACGATGTTTCCTGTCTCACCTGGCTGACATGAGTTCCCCTTATCATCCAGAATCTGCACATTATATCCAGGCACAGGAAAAGTGGGCGAACCCATCTTCACTGGATAAGGCTCAAGCCCCATCATGTTTGAACACATGGGCCAGCCGGATTCAGTCTGCCACCAGTGATCAATGACAGGAATGTTAAGGATTTCTGCAAGCCATTCGTAAGTGGGCGGGTCCAATCGCTCGCCAGCTAAAAACAGAGTTCGCAAGCAACTGATGTCATACTGCTCTTTTAATTTTGCATGCGGATCCTCTTTCTTGACCGCGCGAAATGCCGTTGGTGCAGTAAAGAATGTATTAACCTGATGTTCTGAAATCACCCTCCAAAATGAGCCTGCATCTGGAGTTCTTACTGGCTTACCTTCGTAGAGTATAGTGGTGCAACCATGCATCAAAGGAGCATAGACGATGTATGAGTGGCCCACAACCCATCCAACATCCGAACCTGCCCAGTAGACATCACCAGGTTCAGTATTGAATACTGCTTTCATACTGTATTTGAGTGCAACTGCATGGCCTCCATTATCCCTGACGACTCCTTTAGGAAGACCAGTAGTACCTGAAGTATAAAGAATGTAAAGTGGATCTGTCGCATCAACAGGAACTGGATCTGCCGGTGAGGCTATATCAACCAGCTCATTCCAGTCAAAATCACGTCCTGACTTCATCGATGCTTTCGATTGAGGACGTTGAAGGAGAATCACCGTTTGCGGTGGATACTTCGAAAGGCGAAGGGCTTCATCTACAAGTGGCTTATATTCTATCACGTTGGTAAATTCTATACCACATGAAGCTGTCAAAAGTACTTTCGGCTTTGCATCATCTATACGGATCGCCAGCTCTTTGGGAGCAAATCCACCAAACACAACCGAATGAATTGCTCCTAAACGTGCACAGGCAAGCATAGCCACCAATGCTTCGGGAATCATAGGCATGTATATGATGACTCGGTCTCCTTTTTCAATGCCCTTCGCCCTAAGTACACCGGCGAACTTTGCAACTTCTTCTAAGAGTTCTTTGAAGCTAAATTTACGCTGAGAATTTGTGACTGGTGAGTCATAGATCAGCGCCGTTTGATCACCACGCCCACACTCAACATGATGATCTAGTAGTAGATAACTTGTGTTGAGTTTCCCACCCTTGAACCAGTGGTAAAAACCATTTTCATCCTCTGAGAGAATGGTATTGGGGAACTCATACCACTTGATCAGTTCAGCTTGTTTTCGCCAGAACTTTTCAGGATTTTCAATCGATTCTTGAAATTCTTTTTTATAACCCATCTTCACCCACAAAAATGATTGTTTAATCAGTGTAATTTCACACTATGGCATTGCATTATAATCTTCTCTCAAACTCTCTCTTGTGCTGTCCTCTGTCGGAGTACAATACTCTGTCCTATTAACCCTCCAGGTCTGAAGATCAACATTATAAATAGTAACAGGTATGCTGAAATGTCTCGCATGATAGGATCACCGTACCAGAAAACATTGGCTTCCACCACACCCAGAAGTAACCCCCCCAGTATCGCTCCAGGAAGTGAGCCCATTCCTCCAAGCATCATAGCTATCAAACCCTTAAAAGTGGCCCACAGTCCAAAATATGGTGTTATTTGAGAGTCAGCTGATAAAATCAAAAAACCAGCAATTCCTCCCAGAAGTGAAACTATGAAGAAGGCCAGGAAAAGTGTCATGGAACGATCTATTCCTATGTATAAAGAAGCCAATGGATTGTCTGACACCGCACGAATAGCAAGCCCTGGACGAGTTCGATAAAGGAAAAAATGTAGAATAACCACAATAATTAGCATCAGTATGAACATGGTTAAATGCTCACTACGGGCGTAAAACGGGCCGAATTCGAATCTGGTTGTAGTGAAGAAAGCCGGAAATGGATAAGTTCTCTCCGGCAGCAAGTGCATGGCGATTTCTTCAAGTTGCATCCAAATGACAAAACTGGAAACCATCGAAGCGATGGTGGAGTCACGACTTATCGTGCTGAAACAGAGACGCTCCACGTAGATGCCTACCACGATTGTGCCTGCAATTGTGCCAAAGAGCACCAGCCAGGCATTTTGTTCGACATTAAGATACAACCAGGTGCCTACATATGCTCCAAGCATGATGCTAGGGCCATAGGACAGGTTGAGACGCTTCATGACTCCGAAAACCATGGTGAAGCCCAGTGCAAGAAGGGCATAGCCTGAGCCAACCATCAATCCGTCAATACAGTTTTGTAGGAAGTCTGTAAACATAGATTCCGTATCACAAAGTTAGGATATTTCTGTTCCCAAATAGGCACGCTTAATGACTTCGTCCTGTTGGATTTCTTCTGGACTACCGCTAAAGCTAACCTTGCCCTGTTCCAGGAGGTAAACCCGGTGTGCAACTTTCAGTGCCATCCTAGCATTTTGCTCTACAAGAAGGATGGTAACACCTTCTTCGTTAAGTTGCCTGATGATGTAGAAGATTTCTTTTACAACTATAGGAGCAAGACCCAGAGACGGTTCATCCATGAGTAGAATTTTCGGTTTTGCCATCAGAGCACGGGCAATAGCAAGCATCTGTTGTTCTCCTCCTGAGAGAGTTCCTGCAAGCTGTTTCCGTCGTTCTTCTAGAGGGGGAAAACGTTGATACATTTTGAGGATATCATTTTCTATGGATGGATCATTCGATGGTCTTGATAAGGCTCCGGCATAAAGGTTTTCCTCAACAGACATCTGAGGAAAAACCAATCGGTTTTCCGGCACAAGAGCTACTCCTTTACGAACGATCGTCTGGGCTGACTCACGAGTGAGTTCTTCATCCTCAAGAAATATTGAACCGCTACGTGACTTCAAAATCCCGGCAATTGTGAACATGGTTGTTGTTTTTCCTGCACCGTTTGGCCCCAGAACACAAGTCACTTCTCCCTTCCGCGCCTCAAGGGTCAGTCCATTTAGGGCTTGAATTTCTCCGTAAAATGATGTTATCTTTTCTGTTCTCAGCATAATTCGTCAATCATCTTCGGAGTAACCAAGGTAGGCTTCCTGGACGGCCTCATTTTTCTGTATCTCTTGTGGATTGCCTTCGGCAATTTTGGATCCAAAATTAAGCACGGCAATTCGGTCAGTAACACCCATGACCAACTCCATCACGTGCTCTATAAGGATGATGGTAATGCCCTGCAGCTGCAGACTTCGTATTCTTGAATCAAGATCCCGTATTTCATCTTTATTCATACCCGCAGCAGGTTCATCAAGCAGGAGTAAACGTGGCTTAGTTGCTACAGCACGGGCTAATTCAAGTCTGCGCTGCTCACCAAAGGCAAGACTGGATGCCAGTTCATCTGCACGATTTTCAAGGTTTGAAAATTCAAGCATCTCTTCAATTTCTTTTTTTACAATGATGCTCTTACCGAACCAGCGGTAAAAACTGCTCTCAGTTTTTATATCTTCAACTGAGTTCCGTGCTACCCAAAGGTTTTGCCAAACAGTTAGATTAGGAAAAAGGCGAATGTTCTGAAATGTGCGAGCAATTCCCGTTTTTAATCGCTGATGAGTTGGCTTGCCGGAGAGAGTTTGTCCATGGAAAGTTACATCACCTTTAGTCGGTCGGTAGATGCCACAGATGACATTGATCAGGGTGCTCTTACCTGAACCATTCGGACCTATGACACCAAATATATCTCCTTCCCCGACCTCCAAATCGAGCCCATTGAGTGCCTTAACTCCTCCAAAATGTTTTGAAATTGATTTGATCTTGAGCACTTTAAAGTATTGGTTGTGGCGAGTTCAATAAAAGTTTAAATTAAAAAAAAGATGCACTCTGTTTGGCTTATTTAAATCATTTTTAAGTCTTAAACTCTGATTACCTTTTTAATTATACCGATAGTATGTTTATCAAAAAGACCAAGAGGTTTAAAATTCATGGCTAAAACAATAAGCAGTCCAAACAAGATCATTCTCCAGTCTCCAAGGAATCGTAGTCCTTCAACAAGAAGTCCCTGGATAAAAATTACTGCGACAAGGGTACCGAAGACATTTGAAAGACCTCCCAGAATTGGGTATGCAATTGCAAAAGTTCCAAGAAGTACCGTAAAACTATGATGGTCCAGTGACGTGACCTGATGAGCATAAAGTCCACCAGCAAGGCCTGCAATGAAACCTCCAGCAGTCATTGCGGAAACTTTAATAACTGTAAGATTAATACCAACGCTGCTAGCAGCTAACTCATCTTCACCGACTGCTCTAAGCACCGCACCGGAACGAGAATTGTCAGACCACCAAACGATTCCCATGACGATAATAACGAAAGTCCATAAAAAAAATGTGACCTCCAAATTACTCCACCCGTTGTCACTAAAATATCTTATCTCTGCAAAGCCCATTGTACCATCAGGTCCTATTTCCTCACCGTTTCGAGTAACACGCCATTTCAGATTGTAGAAAAACATTCTTACGAACTCGCTGAATGCTATGGTGGCTACTACAAGCGTCAATCCCTTAACTCGAAGTGCCGGGAAACCCACTAAAAAGGCCAGGAAGCCCGCAAGAAACATGGCAGCTAAAACTGCTGGGAAGATATTCCACTGGAAAATTACAGTCAGAATAGCCGCTGTGTATGAACCAACAGCAAAGAATCCTGCCTGAGCCAAGGAAAGCTGCCCTGTCTGCAACAGTAAATATGCAGAGAGACCGAGCATAGTATGAATACCAATTGTATTGATGAGGTTAAGGTAAAAGTCCATTAAAGCTAATTGTAATTATTTCTGCTTTTCAATCACGATTGATAGTTTTTGAAAAAAGGCCATTGGGTCGGAAAACCAAAAAAATAAATAAAAGTGCCACAACATACATGTCCCTTTCATCTATCCCACGTACATAGAGAAAGAAGTTCTCGAAACCTCCCACAAAAAGTCCAGCTATGATTGCACCTGGAATGGAGCCCAATCCGCCAATGACCGTAACTATCAGTCCCTTTATAGTTAAAGGTAGTATTATTACAGGTGATAGTACACCGACCGCTGCTGCCGTCATTGCACCAGCAATTCCTCCCAGAAGTCCTGCAATAGAAAAGGTGATTGAGTTTGTGCGATGAATATTTATTCCGCAAAGTTGGGCAGCTACATCCTGTTGTGCTACTGCCCTTGTGGCCATGCCAAGTCGGGTTTTAAAAAGAACATACAACAACACAACTGTGCTAACTAGGCCAATAAAAAAAACAAATATTAGATCACCACGAATTCCAAATGGACCTATTTCAAAATAGGCATCCTCAAATAGGGCCGGAAAGTTCATAGGAGAACCACGGGTGGCCAGAACTATCACTTCGTCGATGAGAAAAAGTCCACCGACCGAAGCCATGAGTGCTGCAAGGTGATTATGAGTTGGGATGAATCTAAAGCAGGTCTGATAGACGATGTATCCCATCAAAGCGGAAACAAGTGCTGATACAGCAAAGACCAAAATAATGGGAGCATCAAAAAACATGGATACAGCCAAGCCAACATATGAACCTGCTATGGCAGCTCCAGCATAAGCCATGTTGAGCTTACCCATAGCACCAAAAATCAGAGTAAATCCTATTCCGATCAAGGCATAAGTTGAACCGAATAGTAACCCATCCCAAATGGCCTGGGTTATCTCAACTACTTCATATAAAAAATCTTCCATGATAGAATACTCACCATAATATCCCGCTGTCTTATTCTTAACAGCGGGATTATTCTGAGAATGTTTTCAATCAGGAATTTGGATCATGAATAACTTTCCACTTTCCGTTGACGACCTGCACATAAACATACGGCTTTTCTGCTTCACCGGTGCTACCATCTCTTGTCAAAGGTCCAATCAAACCCTTTTGCGATGATATTGAAGCAAGAGCATTCCTGAAGTTTCTGCGATCCTGCTGTAATGTGTCAGGCCTTCCCATAATTGCAGCACGCTCTACAGCACGTTTAACTAGATATGCATTTTCCCATGCGGCTGAACTATGAAGATCCAGAAAACCTCCTGCTTTTGAAACAATACTATTCGCCTTCTTTGCTTCTGGAGTAATTGGAGCAAATCCTGTAGGAATAATTATCCCTTCTGCTGCACTCATACATCCGTTTAAAGTTTCCTGGCTAGCAGAACTTGTCAGACCCACAAGCAACTTTGGCTTTATTCTCTGTCGTTTCATCTCTTTCATGAAACCACAGGCTGAAAAAGGATGCGATGCAACCAAAATCATGTCTGCATTCTGCTTTTTAATCTTTCGAGCCTGCACGGTATAATTCGTGTCTCCCATAAGCCAGTGCTGAGATTTAGCAGCAGCCTGGAGCTCTTTCATACCTTGTTTTACTTTTGGTCCTAGTGCTGGAACTGCTGGTCCTACCCACTCAAAACCGTGTTTAACTGCCATTTGAACTATAATGGCAGTATAGGTTATAAAAGAATGTCCTTGATCGGTTTCTGAACCACCTGTAAATGTTTTTACATTTGGATATGCTGTACGTAACCACTTAAAGAGTTCGTCATACATGGTTATTTCATTAGGCACGTTTCTGAATGACCATTCAGATATCTTGGCCAGACCAGGCCTAATACAAGTATCTGCTAAAATAGGCATCTGAACTCCAGAGTCTGAAGTATCCTCCACTTTTTTCTGCAAGACACCAAACATGGCTTGACATACACCAGAACATGTTGTGCCCATTCCAACTATAGCGTCAGTTGTAGACGCTGTCTTTCGAAGAATTGCAATGGCCTCATCCTTCTTGCAGGCACTGTCTTCATATCCAATTACTTCCATAGGTGCCATACTTCCATCACCCATTCTGACACCCCCTGCAGAATTAATTTCTGCTACGGCTGACCTTAATGCTGCTTCTGAATTTACTCCAAAGGACTTAAGAGGTCCTGATTTGGCTCCCCATCCTAAAACTTTTAGAGAAGGGCCAGCGTAAATAGCACTTTGCGGAATTGAAAGCGCAATTAAGAGCAAACTTGCTCCCATTAATTTTGATAAATGTTTCATAATACCTTTTCCTTTTATTTATGGTTATAAAATGGTTTAAAAGTTCTATAAGCTTGATTTGATCAAGATTATAGAGAACTTTTTTTAACTCAATATCTTTTAGTCATCTTTTTTGACCTCGTGCTTCATAGGCATCCCCTCTAATTTGTGTTTATGTTTTTCATCATGATCATGTGACATTTCATGACCTTTCTCACCAAAAATCATTTTTTTTACAATTCTATCCCTTCTAGGTTTAGTAAAGTCCATCTTCAAAACCCATTCTCCATACATCTCCAAATTCAATCTGACATGATACATACCCATTCCCATAGAATGGGTCATGACTGGCTTAACGTTGTGCACTCCAGCCATAGAGGGCATATCCGCACTTACCTTGAATTCTGCTTTTGGAATTTTTTTACCAGTCTTCGAATCCTTCAGAGTAATCATGCAGTTATAAACAAGTTTCTCTTCCGTACCCTTGCATTCGACTTCTGCCATCATCTTACCTAGGGCTTTTTCCATGGGAAAAATGATTATTGGCAATGCTAAAATAATTACAGATGGAACTATTCTTTTCATACATCTATATTCCTTAAATTTTTTATTCTTTGCCCATTCCTCTTTTAGTGGCATTGACTAGGCAGGCCATGTTTCCAAAAGGATGTTTGTTTTCATACATCAACTGGTGCGCATGTCCGATTTCATCAAAAGTGAATGTTTCTGATAGGCATGGATCCACCTTGCCTGATTTCATCAGCTCATTAACCGCTGAAGCCTGTTCATCATTAGCAAGATGACTACCCTGAAAGCGTTTCTGCATCATCCAATGATAACGAAGATCCATAGTAATGTTGAAGCCTGTCGTTCCTGCACAGATAACAACCATACCACCTATGTCACAGACAAAAGCTGAAGTAGGTAGGGTTGACTCACCAGGATGTTCAAAAACAATCCTTGGATTTTTTCTTTCCCCAACCGCTTCCCAGATAGCTTTTCCGAACGCACGTACACCCTTTATCCATGCTCCCCATTCCGGAGAATTGGTGTCTGGCATCTTACCCCAGTGATCAAAATCATTTCGATTGATAACTCCCGTAGCTCCCTTGTTTAGGCAGAACTGCCGTTTAGCTTCATCTGAAATGACAGCCACTGCCTTACCTCCGAGTGCTGTTACTATCTGGAGCGCCAATGAACCAAGTCCACCTGCACCTCCCCAGACAAGAACCACGTCTCCTTTCTCAATAACGTTGGGAGTCCATCCCATAAGCATTCGATAAGCCGTAGAAGCACAAAGCATGTAACAAGCAGACTCTTCCCAGCTGAGATGTTTTGGCTTAGTCTGACATTGATGGGACTGGGCCCTGGTAAACTGGCAGTAGCTACCGTAGTTAGTCTGATAGCCCCAGATCCTAGTAGAAGGCGCCAGCATTGGATCTTTCCCTGAAAGCACCCATGGATCATCTGGCTCCCACCAACCAGAGTGAATTACTACTTCATCTCCTAATTTTAAGTGATCAACCTCGGCCCCCAACGCCCAAATAATGCCTGCAGAATCGCTTCCTCCTGCATGAAAATCTTCTGGCTCCCCTTTTTTCTGGCGATCAGCTATTACATCAACTGGGGAACCAAGTCCGGCCCAGACATTATTATAGTTAATTCCTGTGGCCATGGTGTAGATAAGCACATCTTTGGCACCAATTTCAGGGACAGGAATGATTTCCCGTTTCCAGGCATCTTTGGGCTCACCAAAACGTTCCTGCCTGACACAAAATGCATGCATCTTTTCAGGTATAGCTCCCAGTGGAGGACGTTCCCCTAACTCATAATCTTCTTTAATTTCAGATCTTTCATTTATTGTATTCATCAACAACTTCCTTATATATTAATTATTTAACAAAAGAAAAAAATACGATAATGGATTTGCAAGATTTATTTTTTAATACGATAATGATTGTTATTATAATATTTGTCAAGCAAATTATCATATAATAATATTTTATGGTTCAATAGTTCCCAGTGGAGGACGTTCCCCTAACTCATAATCTTCTTTAATTTCAGATCTTTCATTCAATGTATTCATCAACTTCCTTAATACTTTAATAATGGACAAGTTTATACGGTTGCAGATTTACAAATTTTTTATTGCAAGTTATACTAAATTCTTTATTATAATATTTGTCAAGCAAATAAATATATAATATTTTTTTGGACAGGCTAAATTTTTTGGCCAACGACTTTTAATTATGATTCACCGAATCAATTAACTACATTTTCTGGGGGAAAAAATGGAAAACACAAAACTTAACTTCGAACCGGTTGTCAATGTCAGCCTGGCCAAACAGATATCCGAAAGGATTCTGGAATCCATCACAGATGGGACGCTTAAAGCAGATGATCAATTGCCCACTGAAGAAGTGCTTGCGAGTCAATTTCAGGTTTCAAGACCAACGATACGTGAAGCTTTGAAAAGACTAGCTGCCCAGAGTCTGATCCGTTCCAGACGTGGACCTAGTGGAGGCACCTTCGTCAATCGACCGAGTATTGTAGATGCCAGTTCGAACCTCAGTACATCAACATCACTTTTGGTCAGCCTGGGTGAGTTTTCCATTCCTGAGATCCTTGAAGCACGTAGAGGCCTTGAGTTGCTTTGCGTTCAGCATGCTGTGGAACGTCGTGATGAAGCAGAATTAAATATGCTTGAGAAAGAACTTCTGATACAAAAAAACCAATCTATTTCGGATACAGAGTTTTGTGATTCCGATGTCCGATTCCATCGAATCCTTGCTGATGCAACCCATAATTCTGTACTGCAATTCATCATGTTTTCAGTAATAGAAGCTCTTCAGCCGATAGAAAACATGGTGGTCTTTCGTGTACGAGATCGTAAAGTTGTTATCAGTCAGCATCAGAAGATGGTTGACGCCTTAAAGCAACGGGACGAGACTTCGGCTACTGAAGCCGTCAAGGAACAGACAGTCTACCTCAACGAACGGTTTCAGTTTGTTCAAAAAATGAGAAAGAAAAAAAGAGCCAAATAGCCCATCGGTCCACATAAGATAAATTTAGTGGTCCTCCATCTGTCTTTTGTTGATGAAAGCGTCAACGCCCTCAGTCACGTCTTCTGCCATCATGTTGCAAGCCATGATTTCACCGGCAAAGGCGTATGCATCTTTTATGTTTAGTTCGATTTGTTTGTAGAACATTTTCTTGCCTGTGGAAACAGCCACGGAGGATTTGGCAAGAATGGAATCTGCCAGTTTTTTAATTTCCTCATCCAGCTTCTCCAAAGGAGACGTCCGATTAATCAAGCCCCAGCGCAGAGCAGTTTGCGAGTCGATGAACTCTCCAGTTAGCAGTAATTCCATCGCCTGTTTTCTCGGGATATTCCGGCTCACAGGAACAGCAGGTGTTGAGCAAAATAAGCCAACGTTGATTCCGGATGTCGCAAAGCGCGCATCATCCGCCGCAACCGCCAAATCACATGCGGCAACCAATTGGCACCCTGCCGCAGTTGCAATCCCGTGGATACGGGCAATGACAGGCTGAGGCATTTGATTGAGCGTTATCATCATCTTACTGCATTGCTTGAAGAGCGTTTGATAATATGTCTCTTTTCGCGTAGCAATCATTTCCTTCAAATCATGTCCTGCACAAAAAACCTTCCCTGCACCCTGCAAAATTACGAGTCTTACTGCTTCATTTTCTGCAATGGCCTCCAACTTTTCCTGTAGTGCGGCCAACATTGCTTCAGATAAAGCATTGAATTGTTTTGGACGATTCAGCGTTAGGGTAGCAACGCCATTTTCTTCCTCCTGAAGAACCAGAGATTCAGCTGCAGACGTAGTTGCTAGTGCTTGTTTTTCAGATGGTTTCATTTTCCTCCTGGCTGGTTCATGTGGTTTTTGTGAAGCAAAATCAAGTAGCGTTCTATCGTTGGTACTATATACTCTGCCGTTAATGTGGGGGAAATGTCAAATGCATGTTCAACTAAAGGCAGACCCAAAAAAGCGAAATGAGGTACATTCTTTGGCTGAAGCGCATACCAAAATGTTTGCGTTTCTTCCAAACGAAAGAATTTGTCAAGTTATTGCTACCAAAAAAATTGGGTGAATACCAGCGAGAAATTTTAGTAGATAACATACGCATTTTGAAGAAAGGAAATATGGCAACAATATTGTTCATATAAGGTTGCAGGTCGTTCAATAGACTCAGGTCATTTTATTCCTGAAGAAAAACCATTAGATACAATAAAAGAATTAACATATTTCTTTTTATCAATTTAGAATATGATTGTGTTGGTTGTCTAACTTGTGAAGAATTAGTGGGGGTACTGTGCATATGATGAAGTTCACGCACACTAACGCACGCATGCGAGAGGGAAAATGGATTTCTTATTGAATTTATATATATTTAATCATAAAGAAAGAAAATAGATTATTTGTTAAATTAATCCTAAGACGATCATTTGTTGGTATTTTTCTCCTCTAAAGAATATTCTTCAATGATATCAGCACAAGTGGTGGACGCCACCTCCACCACACTACTAATTAAGAAGTGGAGCTAAAGTGGAGCATGTTTGAGTAGAAATTTTGCCCCCACTAATTCTTCACAGCCAGGCACCCTCCAAGTAAAATCCCTAATTCTTGTAAAAAATACATTTGATTATATATATATCTAATCAATCTTACAAGCCCTTCTCTTGACAAACACACCAAAAAATGATAAGTATCAAGTAAAAATGCATCTTACAATTAAATTTATATCCTATTTACAGATTAAATAAGCAAAATCACTAAGAATTCACGATAAACATGGGATACAGTGAACAGTTATTTAAATTCATCGACCAATCAAACACAAATAGTTTCAATAATTATTAACCAAACAGATTTAAAAATTGACAATGTACTAGTATGAGATTGTTCCTTGTTCAACATGGTAATGCGCTACCGAAGGATGTGGATCCGGAGCGGGGGCTGAGTGAGAGTGGAAAACAGGACGTTGCGAATGTGGCTGCGTTTTTAGCAAGA
>Ga0257113_1000203_pt1 | contig 18712 bp, 20 predicted proteins | sample LP_taG_4_FD_191568 | JGI IMG/M metagenome (GOLD analysis project Ga0257113, IMG submission 191568) | Marine microbial communities from Northeast Subartic Pacific Ocean, Canada - LP_J_2015_P26_2000m | ecosystem: Environmental > Aquatic > Marine > Oceanic | place: Canada: Northeast Subartic... | reverse complement strand
AACCCGGTCTATGATGATTATGTTTATTTCCGTGTTGCTGTAGAATCAGCTGAGCGGATTGAAATTATGATCTATGATTTAGCAGGATATTTTATCAGACAGATCAATTTTGAGGGACCTTCAAAAGGTGCAATTGAGGAAGAAAGTTGGCGTGTGAGAGATATTGAATCAGGCGTTTATTTTGCGAATGTAACCGCTTGGAGTGGCGATCAATCTGAAACAAAAGTTTTGAAAGTCGCAGTTATACACTAATGGTTATTTTACGTGTAATACCGCTCTATCTACTGTTCTCAGGTCTATTGATTAGTCAGGATTATTATAATCACCCAGAAATAGACTGGAAGACATTCGAAACTGATCATTTTCAAATCCATTTTTATGAGGGTAGCGAAGGCACTGCCAGAGAGGGTGCATTTGTTGCTGAAAAAATCTATCCATTTGTTACCCAACTTTATGAATACGAGCCAGCGGAGAAAACAGATATTGTTTTTCTTGATACGGACGACATATCTAACGGGGCGGCTTACTACTACGATAATAAAATACTTATTTGGGCAACTCCTATGGATTTTGAGTTACGGGGCAGCCATCGCTGGTTACAAAATGTCATCACCCATGAATACACCCATATCGTTTCTATGCAAAGATCAATGAAAGCAGGATTGCGTTTTCCTGGAGCCTACCTGCAGTGGATCGGATACGAAGATGAAAAACGGAAGGATGTGTTATATGGTTATCCCAATACGATGGTGAGCTATGCTATCCCTGGGACTAGTGTTCCGCCGTGGTTGGCCGAAGGTACTGCTCAATACATGTATGAGGGAGCTGACTGGGATAATTGGGATACACATCGAGATATGATCCTGCGGGATAGAGTAATGAATAATAACTTATTAACTCTTACCGAAATGAACACGTTTGGGAAGAGTGGAATTGGTAATGAGTCCACCTATAACGCCGGATATAAATTTTGCCGTTTTATTGCGCTATCCTATGGGGCTGATAAATTAAAAGAAATCGTATTGGCACTTTCATCACCACTGCAGTTCTCGGTAAGTAGTGCTATTGAAAAATCAATCGGGATCTCTGGGAATGAATTATATGATCTTTACAAGAAAAGCCTGGAAAACGGGTATGATCTTTTAACACAATCCATGCGGTCTACTGAAGTGCAGGGCAGGATAATTGCAGGAAAGGGAACGGCTAATCTTCATCCCGTATGGTCACCGAATGGAAAACATATTGCCTATCTTTCAAATGAGGAAAATGATTTTTTTGGGCAGACGGATCTTTTTATATATGATCTGGAAGCCAATAGTGCTGAGAATATCCAATCTGGTATTGTTTCGGCCCCAACATGGAATAATAATGGATCAACCATATATTATGCGAAAAAAGCAAAATATCCTAATAAGCAAGGGTCTAAATACTTTGACTTATACGAATATGACTTAAATACAGAGCAAGAAACGCGTTTGACAAAAGATGCTCGATCTTTTTCTCCATATTTCATCCCCATGGATAGTACTCTCATATATCTGGCAACGCATGATGGAGGGCAGAATATTTATCGTATCGATCTCAAATCCCGTAAAACGCAACGACTTACAAATTTTGAAGATCGCAGGATGCTTAGCAGTCTAGCCTACGATGAGGAAAAGAATAGAATATTATTTGATGTTACCAGAAATCACTTTCGTGATATCGCATACCTGTCGCTAGCTGATTCGACGTTTGGTCTTGTTTTTGCGAATCGGGAATGGGATGAAAGGGATATCAATATCTCAGCAGGACAGCTTATTTATGCAGATGACCGGTCCGGCGTTTTCAACCTATACGTAATTGATGAGAAAACTATGACTGGCGGATATATCACGAATGTAATGGGTGGTGCGTTTATGCCTGCTGTAAATGCTTTGGGTCAGGTAGCATATTCTCTTTATGAGAATGGATCATATAAAATAGCTGTCCTGGATAGTATTGCTTTCGTGGACCAAAAAACTGTAGGCTATGATCCTGGTTACTGGCAACGGAATTTAGGACTTGCGGAACCGATTATTGAACAGGTTGATTTACCTGCGAAATCGTATAAGGATGATTTTACAACCATGTTTGTGAGTCCCAAAATAATGGGCGATTATGAAACGATCAAGTTGGGTTGGTATTTCTTTTCAAATGAAATTCTTGATCGTTTAAGTCTTTTTGGCGGGGCTTCCATGAATACAGCAAAAGACTTGGACCTGTTTTTTATTTTTGAATTTCGGCGATTATATCCAACTCTATTCGCTGAGGTATTTTATTTAACAAGGAATATCCAGGAAAAAAATCAGTATTCTGTATATCCGTTGGATGATCGTCTACGTTTTCGTCTGATTCAATTTGATAGTGGGTTGCGTTTTCCTTTATTTGGTCTAGGAAAACTGGAATTATTTACTTCTTGGCAACAATATAGAGCATTTATCAAAGAGACCGTGGAGGGCATCCAAGGATTGGAAGCAAGCCTGGCCTATGATTATTACAAAGGACTTATTTCTGGTGTCAGATTATCAGTTAATGGTGTCAAACGATTAGTGGATAGCGATATTAATCCTTCAAGAGGATTTAAGTTGGATGTAGATATCACCTATGAAAAAAATAAGTTTATTGAAGGATTGGACCTTTCTGATGCAGGGACATTAGTACCAAACTGGGCGAATAATGATCTTTGGCGAATGCAGCAATCAAGTTCTTTGTTCTTTGCCATTCCTACTACTAACCGTATGACAATTAGTCTGGAGTCAATTGCTGGAACCATCAGTAATGTAGAAGCAGATTCTTTTTTTCATTTTTTCGCTGGTGGACTAAATGGTTTGAAAGGCTATCCTTTTTACAGTATTGAAGGCAAGTCCATCGCTATTGCAACAGGGACACTACGAGTACCAATTTTCCGCGAAAAACATATACCATTGAGTTGGTTTATTTTGCAAAACTGCACGCTAGGTTTTATCGGACAAATTGGGGATGCCTGGAGCCAGACCATGGAAGAACCAAACTGGTTGCGTTCGGTGGGAATTCAATGGCGAATTAATGGGTTTTCCTTTTATAACTTCCCGACCGCTATTGGATTAGAATTACACCAAGGATTGGATACATTCAAGCGACAAATAAATAATAAAAGTGTAACTTATGGTCAGGAACAACGGTTTTACCTGACTATCTTATTCGGATTTTGATAACATGAGGTATTTATTAATAATTTTTGCAATGACCGGTTACTTGGGTGCTAATGATCTGTACAACCTTAATAGCCGATTCCAACCAGCGGTTACAACAAATTTCTTTTTTCTGGATCAAGATTCGTTGCCTGCTGCACTAGAGATAGTTAAGCAAGAGGATTCTCTAGTTGTCTATCCAGCGCGACCAATGCTTTATTCCTTAATTCTGCCTGGCGTTGGTCAATGGTATAATAAATCACCAGCATGGAAAATTGGGCTATTCGCAGGTATTGAAGCGGCTTCTATTTTCAGTAGGTTACAATGGCGAAAAAAAGCCGAAGATATTCGTCTAAAATATGAAATATTCGCAGATGATAACTGGGATTTGGAAACATGGGTATCTAATACTTTAAATACTCCCCTAGGGAATTATGCTGACGTACATATAAATGGTACTCATAAAATAATCCTGGTTTTATCAGGCAGCCTGGCTGAGCAATACGGGAACTACGTTTCTTCTGATTCATTAGAGAATAATGCTCATTGGGTTTATACGGGCGAAGTAAACGTACTTAGAGATAGAGATTTCTATGAAAATATTGGGAAATATGATCAATTTGTCGGCGGCTGGACTGATTGTTATGGCCCTGAAAATAACCAACTATGGTTTGAAGTAGAGAAGGATGTGGGCGACAGTACGGAGATAATTATTTCTACTCTTAATAAAGAGGATTATGTTGGTCAAAGGGCACGTTCAAATGTTTACTTGAATATGGCAAAATATGCTGTGAGTGCGGTCATGTTCAACCATGTTATCAGCGCCTTGGAAGCTGTTTGGTCTACGCAAATTAGAAACAGACCAAAAAAAGAACAAAAAGTTCAAACCAATGTAGGATTATTATATGATCAACATGCAAAATACGGCGTTGGAGGGATTGCGGTATCACTACATTGGTAAGAAAATATTATCTATATCTGATTTTTATCACCTTAAGTATTTTTTGGGGATGTGCATCCTTTCAATCACAACAGGAAGAGGATATTGAATTACAATTTGAACGGGCGAAGAAGTTCCTTGATAAGAAGAAGTATTTGCGTGCCCAGGAGGAATTTAACAATCTGGTGATTAGAGGTACTCATACTGACCTTGGTGATGATGCGCAATTTTACCTGGCAGAATCATATTATTTGAATAAAGAATATCTTTTAGCGATTGCTGAATATGACCGACTCATTAGGCGTATGGGATTTAGTCCGTATGTAGAAAAGGCCCGCTGGCGAGTGTGTCAAAGTTATGTGAAGGAGTCTCCCAAATACTATAAAGATCAGACCCATACAGAAAAAGCATTGAATAAACTACAGGAGCTTCTTGATGATTATTCGAATTCAGAATACAGAGAAGAAGCGAAAGGACTGATTGATGAATTGCGCAATAAATTGGCTAGAAAGGAATATGCGACCGGTGTTCTTTACATAAAAATGGAGGAATACCAATCGGCAATTATGGCTTTTGAGGGTTTAATCGATAATTACTATGATACAGATATAATGGAAAGGGGTCATGTTGGTATTATACGCTGCTATAGTAAAATGAAGAAAAAGAAAGAAGCGGAACAATACTTCGCTGAACACAAAAGTCAAATAATTTCGACTGATCTACGGCAGGATGCATTAAGCTATATTCAAAAAATAAAGACTCCCGATTAAATGTCTAGGCGAAAAAAGATCTGTTTGTTTGGTGGCACATTCGATCCACCGCATATTGGGCATCTGCTCGTTGCTCAGACAATTTTTGAAGATGAAAATTTTGATAAAATTGTTTTTATTCCGACATTTAAAACTCCGCAAAAAAATAATATTACCGATATAAAAGATCGTCTGGCAATGTTAAGAATGGGTGTCACCAGTAATCCAAATTTTGAGATTAGTGATCTTGAAATTCAACGAGGCGGCACCAGCTATACAATAGATACAATCAGGGAGTACAAAAGTGATCAAGATTATGATTCTAGGGAATTGTACTATTTGATAGGTAGTGACTCACTGCAGACTTTTCATACCTGGGAAGAGCCAAGGGAAATACTTGACGAATGTCAAGTTATTGTTGCTCTAAGGCCAGGGTTTCGTCCAAGTGATATATCAAATTGGATATTACGTAAGGTGCGATTTGCCAGTATCCCACGATTTGAAATATCTTCCTCAACGATCCGGTCGCGCTGGCAAGAAAATAAAACAATTCGCTACATGGTAACTCAACCGGTATGGGAATATATAAATGACCACGGTATTTATAAGTGATATGTGATAATTTTTCAGTGCTTTTGTGAGTATCGCATTCACCTACTTAATTATCGGCAGCGTCGTGTTGTTCTATGGCGCCGATTGGATTATAAAAGGTGGCAGTCAATTAGCAAAATATTTTGGTTTATCAGGCATAGTGATTGGTTTAACGGTGGTTGCATTTGGTACGTCATTACCTGAATTGGTCGTTAGTCTTGCGGCGGCGCTTGAAGGATCACCTACTATCGCAGTTGGTAATGTTATCGGATCAAATATTGCCAATGTTGGGTTGGTTCTGGGCTTAAGTTCGCTTGTCTTTCCCCTAACGATAAAATTCACCCAGGTAAAAATAGACCTGGGTATTTACATGATTGTATGTTTGCTTTTTACCTACTTTTGCATGGATGGTGAAATAATCCGCATGGAGGGGCTGATTCTGTTCGCTTGTATAATAGCATATACCTGGTTTGCTATTACACATCCCGCAAAGAAAAAGGATCCTGAAATTGATCAAATAAACGCAAACGTGCCTTTATCAAAATCATTATTACTGATCCTGTTCGGAATCCTATCGCTTTCTTTTGGTGCAAATATATTTATTACTGGTGCGATCGATATTGCACGTTATTTTGGTATAAGCGAAGTAGTTATTGGTATGACTATTGTTGCTCTGGGCACTTCCTTACCTGAACTTGCAACTTCGGTCATTGCTGCATTTCGAAAGGAAAGTGCTATATCGATCGGTAATATCATTGGTTCCAATTTATTTAACTTGCTATCAGTAATTGGACTTGTTTCAATGATAAGTCCACTAGAATCGCCTGTAGAAATCATACACTTTGAAATTCCCTATATGGTTGTTTATGGATTGGTTTTGGTCCCTATTAGTCTTATGCCCCAGCCTATCCATCGAGGAACGGCGCTTTTGCTTTTACTAGGTTATGGTATGTTTATTTTCCAGATGTTTTAAATCGTGAATTCAATTATGTATTCATGGACAAGCGCTAACACAAATCTTAGATTTAACATATGATTCAGATGGAAAATGTGACCTATTCCTATGAGAAAGGTTACGGAGTGAAGAATGTCAACTTTACTATAGATGATGCTGAATTCGCATTTTTAATTGGTCCAACCGGGTCAGGCAAAACCACAATTATGAAATTAATCTACATGGCCTTGTTCCCGCAAAGTGGTGTGGTTACGACTGGCAGATTTCGATCCGACAAAATTAAAAAGCGAAAAATCCCCTTTTTGCGTCGCAGTGTCGGGATGATATTCCAAGACTATCATTTACTACATGACCGGAATTTATATGAAAATATAGCGCTACCCCTTTATGTTATTGGGGCAAGACATAGTGAAATAGCGGATCGTGTGGAAAATATGATCGATCAGGTTGGACTTGTAGGAAAAGAAAATCATGCGCCAGATGAATTATCTGGCGGAGAACAACAACGTGCCTGTATAGCACGAGCATTGGTAAAAGATCCTGAAATCATCCTGGCAGATGAACCCACTGGAAATCTTGACCCAATTACATCTTTTGAACTGCTGAAACTATTAGAAGCCGTTAATCATGAAGGAACCGCAGTCTTGATGGCCTCCCATAACTATAACCTAATAAAAGGCCGCGGGCATAGAATTATGGAAATTCAACAAGGTCTTTTGCGGAAAAACTGATGCTCGACCGCGCATTATTTCTTTTTGCCGAAGGTTTTCGCAATCTAATACGACATAAATTGACTGTATTTGCTGCTGTATTTTCAGTTTTTCTGACCATGATTATTATTGGCTCATTGTTTATTATCGGCAAGAATACGAATAAATTGATTTATTATTTACGTTCTAAGTATAAAATTGAAGTGTTTTTCGAAGCTGATTTGGCCAAGGAAGAAGCGCTAGAAGTGGTCGAGCAAATTGAATCTTTATCCGGTGTTAGGAATACAACATTTATCGATAAGGAAAGCGCTACCAAAATATTTGAGAAACAGTTTGGTGAGAATATTTTGGATTACATTCAACGTAATCCCCTGCCGATGAGTTGCGTAGTTAATTTGAATAGAACTGGTAATTTTGAATTAGATATCATGCCAATTGTCACTCGCATTGTGAGTTTTCCAGGCATTGATAATATAGAACATCAAGGAAAACTCATTCAGCGCATTGAAGGATTCCATAGTCGATTTACAAAAATATTCTCAGTGGTATCATTTGGCATAATCCTTATCACAATAAGTATCATATTAAACACAATAAAATTAACGATCTATGCTAAGAAAGATCTAGTTGAGGATTTACATATAATAGGAGCAACTAATACATTTGTCAAAGTACCATTTTTAATCGAAGGAATTCTGCAAGGTTTTATTGGATCATTGATTGCATTTCTGGTACTAGTAGTATGTTTACAGATAGGCAATAATTTCTTAACACAATTTAGTACGATGACAATACGTATGGACCCGGCTGCCTTATCATGGATGTTGTTTATTGGAATATCGATAAGTTTTATTGGTAGCTTGCTTGCAGTGACACGCTTCCTGCCATAATTTCTGAAGTGTGGTTGCCTTATTGAAATATTCCCAGATAATTATCTATTTTTCTTAGATGTAATTAAATAAAAAATGATGCAACTGAATGATAGAGAAAATTTGATTCTTAAAACAACCATTGAGGATTTCATATCTTCTGGCGTACCAATCAGCTCGCAAAAATTGTACCAACGCTATATTCATTCAATCAGTCCAGCTACAATTCGAAATACACTGGCAGCTTTGGAGAAAAAAGGCCTGCTGAAACATATGCATACCTCTTCGGGAAGATTACCTACTGATAGTGGTTACAGGTACTATGTGGACACACTTATCCAGGATAATACCAGTATGATCGATGAATATGATAATGTTTCAAATAGATTATCTGCAGTTGCAGATAATCTCGAAGACTTGCTGCAAGCAACCGCATTAATGCTTGGTAAGATCAGCCACTTTTTTGGCGTAGTGATGGTTTCTCATCAACAAAGAAGCATTTTAACGGATATTGAGCTGGTACAAATGGCGTCGGATCGTATCATGGTAGTATTGGCCTTAAAGTCTGGTTTCATACGCTCCGTTGTGCTAAATCTTGATCTTGCTATAAAAGACTCAGTCCTTAAAATCATTAATCAAGCACTGAAGGATAGATTGCTGGGACTGTCTTTAGATGAAATTCAGGATACGATACTGGATCGGATGCGGGAAACAGATGTATATGATCATGAGATTGTGCAGGTGTTGATTCAAAATTCCGATAAACATTTTGTTATTTCTGGTGACAAATTGATCTATACGTCATCATTTTCACAATTATTAGATTATCCCGAATTTCATGAAATTGAGAAATTGCGAACCTTAATGGCCTTGTTCAATGAAGAATCCCTGGAGGGATATTTTGATAAATATTTGATAGCTGATAGTGGAAATATTCTGATCGGAAAGGAAATGGGTGATTCCGATTTTACTGGTTGTTCAATAGTGACCAATCCCTTTGGTAATGCAAATATTCGCGGTCAAATGGCAATATTGGGACCAACACGGCTGCCGTACGAACAAATAAAAACAATATTAACAAATTTCACAGAAATTATAGGCAATGTCTCCTAAAGAAGATAAAAAGAAGAAGAAAATACGTGAGAAAGAAAATGCACCTGTAAAAAAAGGTGCTAAACCTGCTGCCAAGATTAATAAGGATAAACTCGTTATCGAAGAATTAACCAAGCAGCTTACGAATGTGGAGGATAAGCAACTGCGTTTGAAAGCAGAATTTGAAAATTTTCGAAAAAGGAAAGAAAAAGAGATCATAGATCTGATTCGGTATGAAGGTAAGGATGTTATCAAGGCTATGATCAGTGTTGTAGATGATCTGGAAAGACTTTACTCTGCTGTAGAGAACAATGACGATCTTGATCAAAGTTTAAAAGAAGGTATGGCACTTATTCAATCCAAGGTTAAAAAAATATTTTTGGAACTGGATGTTACTTCTTTTGGTGAAGTTGGCGATTTACTCGATTCGGAATTGCACGATGCATTAATGGTACGGCAGGAAGAAGAAAAAAATGATAATGAGATTATTGAAGTCTTTGAAAAAGGATACAAGTACAGGGAGCGTGTTATCCGTCACGCCAAAGTAGTAGTAAATAAAACATGAGAGATTTTTATGAAATTCTGGGTGTGAATCGTGATGCTTCCAGCGTTGAACTCAAGCGGGCTTACCGTAAAATTGCACTGAAGTATCATCCTGATAAAAACCCGGATGATAAGGAAGCGGAAAAAACATTCAAGGAAGCCGCTGAAGCGTATGGTGTGTTGAGTGATAGTAATAAACGGGCGCAATATGATCAGTTTGGTCATGCTGGTGTTGGCATGGGACAGCAAGGCAGTGGGTTTGGCGGTGGTGTACATATGTCCATGGATGATATTTTCAGCCAATTTGGGGATGTTTTTGGTGGTGATGATATATTCAGCAGTTTTTTTGGAGGTAGAAGACGGAGAGGCGGTCGACAGCGTGGAAAGGATATACGTATACGGATACAATTAAACCTAGAAGACATTGCCAGCGGCGTGGAAAAAACGATTAAGATCAAGCGATCTGTAGTAGCCCCGGGAACGAAATTTACAAATTGTACCACTTGTCACGGACACGGCCAGGTTTCGCAGATATCAAACACAATACTGGGTCAAATGCGTTCTTCATCGACGTGTCCTTACTGTCATGGATCTGGAAAGATAGTAGGTAATCGGCCAAGTGGTGCCGGCCCTGATGGAATGATCAAGAAAGAAGAAACAATTAAAATTAAGATACCTGCTGGCGTTGAAGAAGGGAATTACATGACAGTTGATGGGAAGGGTAATGAAGATAGCAATGGTGAGGCCGGTGACCTCAACGTATTGTTTGAGGAAAAAGATCACGATTATTTCATACGGAATGGTGAAGATGTTCTCATTGAAGCGCATATTACTTTTTCGCAAGCAGCTCTTGGAGCAACATTAGAAGTACCAACCTTAGATGGGAAAGCAAAGCTAAAAATACCCGCCGGTATTCAAGCGGGACAAATTTTACGAATGCGGAGCAAGGGATTTCCTCGTGTCCGTCGATCGAGCAGGGGAGACCAATTAGTGAGAATTCATATTGAAACACCAAAAAAACTATCAAAAAATACGCGGAAATTATTTGAGGATCTGGCTGTCGCAGACGGTGTGCCAAAAAATATATTCCAAAAAATAAAAATCTAGTGCAGCTGGTAACAAAACAGGAAAAATTAGTATTGAAGTTTTTATTGGCCGCATTGACACTTGGCGTATTAGCAACGGTGTATAAAAATACATTGCTGGAACCTGGATCCATACCAAAAGAGGTAAAGCAGGCAGCGGTATTTAAACCGGACGCAAATTCTGGACTATTAGATCATTCCAGTTCGTCAATGACACCATACACTGATGTCGCAGAATTCGCAATAGAAAAGAGCAAAGAATCGTCCCAAATTTTGGTTAATATTAATACGGCCGGGAAAGGTGAATTGGTCAAATTACCATCAATTGGCCCGGTGACTGCAGAGCGAATCATGCGCTACAGAGCTGATTTCGGTAGATTTAACACAATTGAGGAACTTAAGAATGTCAAGGGGATTGGCAGTAAAACACTCGATAAGGTTAAAACGCACATAATATTGAACTAAGGAATTTTACTACAATGGATTTGATCAAGCGGAAAAAGTACTCAGACCTGATAGAACTATTCATTGTAATAGCATTTTTATTCATGATCATCACTATATATGTGCCAAGTGCCATCTGGGTCGAAGAAGTAAGGGTTGCGGAGGATGCGAGATTTAATATCCAGACTGTACATGACGTGGAATATTTTTATAAAATCTTGACTGATGGCTATGAAGAAAATGGACTTTGGGCTATGAATGTTGTGAATGCAGTCCGTGATTCTGTTATGGCCGATTCCACCTATTTAGGTGAACGCACCTTTGAATTAGCGGGGGAAAGTGTGAACGTATTGGTACCGGAAGGATATGACGTAGAATTCGATACAACATTTGGTATTCTTAAGACACGCCGTGATACGCTCATCGATACCATTCATACAGTAGTGACATTTTCTGAAGAAATGAACCGAAATGATACCAGCTTTGTCACAAAGAAAGATTTGCCCACCATTTTGATCGAAGAAGGGTTTATTGCTGATCTTGGCTTTGAGAAGAAACAGCGATCTGAAGTGGTATCGTATTATGATAGTTACATGCCCGACTCTTCGAACTTTTACTGTCCCCTAACCAGAGAAAAAATAGCGGTCAATCTAAAAGATGAAGGCGAGGTATTACGGGTTGCCAGTCCGATAGAAGGCATTTATAGCGAAGGAAGATATCTTTTATTCTCATTCAAGACTCGTAATCATGGCTATATTGAAGATGGATCGCGCAGTTGGGACCAGTGACCTACTGGCGTGATCGCCCTTTATATATCTGACACTCAGATATCACTTGCCCATTATTCACGGGTACACAGCAGTCCTTTATTAGTCAATATAACAGCGGTTGATCTCCAGGGTTCGCTTGTGGAAGATCTTAGTCGCGAAGAACTTGCGGTCAATCATTTAATAAATGGTATTCAGGAAGCCAATGATAAGGTATTTATCACAGGTAATGAGATTCTTATATCTTTGACAGATGCCCTTGTATATCATGAAGCATTTCAAACTGAGCATGATATGTCTGATGCAGATATAATCACCCTGGTAGAATGGAAGAAAGATAAACGCTGGGGATCGACAGCAGAAAAGTTTAAGGCATTTATTGAATTATACAATGACAGGCGCCAGGGACACATCATCTATGTGTATGATTTTCTTATCCAAGCCATAAAAAAGATTTTAAAGACGTTCTCCGGTTCACCGGTATGGCTGGGCACCGAATCGACGGTACTGTCCGCGCTAGGGAAACTGCCAATCATGACCATTAAGTTGACTGGTTCCCATTACGATGTATTTCATATGGATAGGGATAATATCAATGGCGGTACGGTAACCTATGGGAAAAGTGGCTTGAAGTGTATCGATTCCTTCGGCAATAAAAGCACTTTACAACAATTGCTGAACGCAAAATTCACGATGCGGAATAAACCGCCCTGGACAATATGTCTTGATGATTTGTCCGCAGCCAGAAGTAAACATTGGGAACGATTCAAGCCGCAACAACCTAGATTGTTTGCCGGTGTACGTATGGATGATGTCAAAATAGAACCTGACCTGAAACTTGACCATAAAATTGTTTTATCAACCATGATCACCCATCCCAATATCAATCTAGGCTTGAACATGTTTGAGCCTCTTGGAGTAGTAGACCGTTTGTATCATGAACATGAAAGTATCGCACCGCCAATAGAAGATGAACTCGTGGATAAAACCGCACAGAAACCTACCACTGTGGAAAATATTCTTCCGGCAGAGGACGCCGATGAACCGGAACCAGAAAAACTGGTAAGAAAGAAAAGGATTGGGTTTCGATTGCCAGGACAGCAGAATATTTCTTTTTTTCGTAAACAAAATTCTACACGAAAAATTAGGTTTAATCTTCATTGGTCAAATGAACAGATCATATCATTTCTCACTGCGCTGTTACTGCTGGGATCATTTGGGGGCACCATCTATTACAATGAAGTAATAGTCAGCAAAGTGCCTCGTCTTGAATATGAATACATAAACGCGGTCAGTGAATTGAATGAAAAAATTGTGGTTTTTGAACGTATCCTTCCGAAAATAACTTCGCGTGTGCCAACTGGTGAGTCACTCCCCCGGGATGAAAAGATCCGGCTACAATCCGCTGCGGTAGAACGGGGTCTGATTAAGGTATTTTTGTCCATAGAACCTGGAAAATTAACCTATCTTTCATCAAGTGAAACAATCCTAACAGTGGAATTTGTTGGTGGTGAAATTCCCGGGTGGCAACCAGAGGATATTGGCCTGATACTTGCGACGAATCGTGATGTAATAGATTGCTGTGGAGGGTATAAACATTATGCTGATATTGAATTAATATATACAGATCTGTTTACAGACCCGCAAGGGGTGGAACTTGCGGCTGACGCTATTTTAAGTATTTTGAAAGTAGACTACCCCGCACTTCGTTTTAATGAACAAAGTCCCAAAAAATTAGTTAATCAATTACAAACACCTCTTATTGTGCAAATGGAAGGCGAAACACAAGTGCGGGACTTTTTCAGTAAGGTATCTGGAATAGCAAGTAATCTGCTAATTAGAAAGCTCATCTATAAGGCTGATCCAAAAGAGTTGGAAGCCACTGGGACATTCTATCTTTCCATTATTCATCCCAAAATGCAACCGCAACAGGACGATCCCTCGGATATTGCAACTATTCCATGAATATTTTAGCTGGTCGTTTTAAAGGGCAAAAAATACGCACAATCGCGAAAGCCAGCTACCGACCTACTACATCCCGGGTAAGAAAAAGTATATTTGATATGTTAGGTGGTTTGGATGGTTGTTCAGTACTAGATCTTTTTGCGGGGAGCGGGATTCTTGGATTTGAGGCAGCTAGCCGGGGTGCAGTTGCAGTTACATTTGTTGATAACGATAGACGAAATGTGCAATTAATACATGTAAACAGCCAAATTTTGCAGGATCAGGTTGATTTGAAAGTGGTACGTAAAGAGTGTTTCCACTACTTGCGAGTGCGGCATGAGTATGATATCATTTTCGCTGACCCCCCGTATGGAAAATTTGATATATCCAAGCTTGTGGAAAAATGTTTAACCACATTATTAAATAATGGTAGATTTGTTTTGGAGACATCATTTAGAGAATCGATTCCTGCGGGAGGTCTCAGTAAACGGTACGGTGATACTATGATTACAATTTGGACCAAAACAGTATGAAAAAAATTATTTACCCAGGCACATTTGACCCTATCACTAACGGTCACCTGGACATCGCTGAACGGGCAGCCAATCTGTTTGATCATGTGATTATTGCTGTCGCTAATAACCCCAAAAAAAAATCCTTCTTCACAGTGGAAGAACGTATCGATCTGGTCCAAACTTCTATTAAGGATCTAAACAATGTATCCGTCAATTCAACCAATGTATTGATTGTAAATTTTGCCAAAGAGAATGAAGCGATAGCATTGATCAGGGGCCTGCGCTCAATCAGTGATTTCGAGTATGAATTCCAGATGGCATTGATGAACCGTTCGCTGGCGCCGGAAATCAACACTATTTTTATGATGCCTGATGAAAAATATATGCACTTAAACTCCACGGTAATCAAGGAAATTGCAGCGCTGGAGGGCGACATATCCGCTTATGTGCCAGCAATTGTCGAAGCACAGTTAAAGTCTAAATTAAATATATAAACTATTATATATTCCTAGGCTGAATTTCCTGCGGAATTAACCAAGAAAACATAAAGTTATGCCGACGTACGAATATATCTGCAATGAATGCGGTGAGCGGTTTGAAAATTTTCAAACTATGTCATCCAGGCCATTAACGAAACGGCCTAATTGTGAGAAAAAGAATTGCAACGTAACTCGGGTTATCAGTGGTGGATCTGGACTGATTTTTAAAGGTTCTGGTTTTTATCTCACCGATTACAAGGATCAACCAAAAACGGACAAAAAAGAGAAGGAAACAAAGAAAAAGAATGATAAACCAGCAAAAAAGGAAAAGACTGCAACTACATCGAAAACTGAGAAATAAACATGACGGATAAACATATAGATAAGGCAGTTGTACATTTTCAAAAGCTATTGCAGGGTCAACTGGCGCGATTAAACCAAATGAGCACCAGAGAAGAACAGACTGATTATGGGGCATTGGCTCCGATTATCGTAGGTATCATTGGCGGAGACGGGATCGGCCCATTCATCGCTGCTGAAGCACAGCGTGTGCTGGAAAATTTACTACAGGGACCACTGGATACAGGAAAAATTACCTTTCGGGTTATTGAAGGTTTAACGATCAAAAAAAGAGCCGAAGTGGCCCAGGCGATACCGGATGATGTGCTGGAAGAAATAAAAGAATGCCACGTAACACTGAAAGGACCAACTACGACACCAAGAGAAGGGGACCCCTGGCCGAATATTGAAAGCGCAAATGTAGCCCTGCGCAAGGAATTGGATTTATTTGCTAATGTACGTCCGGTGTGTGTACCCAATGAAGGGATAGACTGGGTATTTTTCAGAGAAAATACGGAAGGTGCCTACGCGCTAGGCAGTAGTGGTATAGATGTAACAGATGACTTAGCCCTGGATTTTACGGTTACGTCTACGCAGGGTTCAGAGCGGCTGCTGCGCCTGGCTTTTGAATACGCAAATAAAAATAATATTAACAAAGTTACCCTAGTCACTAAAGCCAATGTGGTGAAGACCACCGATGGTAAATTTCTTAAGATTGGCTATGAGATTGCTAAGGAATACCCTGATATTGAAGTAGATGACTGGTATATTGACATAATGACAGCGAAATTAATCGATCCGAAGCGGCGCACGCAGTTCCGGGTCATGGCCCTGCCTAACTTATATGGCGATATTTTGTCGGATGAAGCGGCTGAATTCCAGGGAGGTGTGGGTACGGCAGGCTCAGCGAATATTGGCAAGAAATATGCCATGTTTGAGGCGATACACGGTTCCGCACCACGGATGGTGGATGAAGGCCGAGCTCAGTATGCCGATCCATCTAGTATGGTCCGGGCGGGGGTCATGCTGCTACGGCACATCGGATATGGAGAACAGGGTAAGAAACTGGAAATGGCGCTGGATATAACCGGGCAATTTGAAAAGAAATTGGTAATGACAGGGCGCGAAGAAGGCGCCAGTAGCAAAGAATTTTGTGATTATATACTGGAAACGATTGACGATCCGGAACTGGAACAAAAATGGAAGTCCTACCATCCCTAATTTACAGGCCATATAATTCATGGAAAAGGGTGCGTAATTTTAGGCACCTTTTCTTTATTGGTTCATTATGTTTATCGATTATGCAGAAATAACGTGTGCCAGCGGAAAGGGTGGTAGCGGCGCCGTTACTTTCCGACGGGAAAAGTTCGTACCCAAAGGAGGCCCTGACGGTGGGGATGGCGGTAAGGGTGGATCCGTTATTTTTGTAGCGGATCAAAACCTGCATACCCTGCAGGATATTCGTTATAAAAAGTCTTACCAGGCAGAAAACGGTGCGCCGGGGTCGTCCAATCAGAAAACAGGTCGGGCTGGGGAAGATGTGTACATCCCGGTACCATTGGGTACTCTTATTCGTGAAAAAGATACGAAAAGGGTAGAAGCTGATCTGATAACGGATGGCGAAGAATACGTTGCCTGCCCAGGAGGAAAAGGCGGGAAAGGTAATACCCGCTTCAAAACCGCTACCCGCCAGACACCGCGCCATGCGCAAAAAGGAATCCGGGGGAAAAAAAGAAATTTTACTATTGAGCTAAAGGTATTGGCAGATGTGGGATTAGTAGGTTTACCCAACGCCGGTAAATCAACATTGCTGGCTACGGTCTCATCGGCCCGACCTAAGATTGCTGATTATCCATTTACCACGCTGCAGCCCCACCTGGGTATCGTAAAATACAGTGAATACCAGTCATTTGTTATGGCGGATATACCTGGCTTGATAGAAGGTGCCAGTGAGGGTAAAGGGCTTGGGCATCAATTCCTTAAGCACATTGAACGAACCAAATTGTTATTGTTTCTTATTGATACTATGGAACCAGATCCAGCTGATACGCACGAACTACTACAGCAAGAGTTGCTTAATCACAATCCGGAGCTGTCCAAACGAAAGCATTTAATTGTGCGGACAAAAATTGATACAAAAACGGATAATGCGGATTGGGCTAAAATGGATAATGAATACCTGGAAATATCTTCTGTGAGCGGTGCTGGTATACCAGAATTGATCATACGGATCGGCAAATTGCTCGATGAAAACTGAGCAATTAGCTGCGTTAATATCGTTATTACATGTGCCCCTAGTCGGGGCCTATAAAGCCAGAAATCTGGTCACTACCTTTCACGAGATAAAGGATATTTTTTACCTTATCGAAAACAGACTTGTACCGCGTAGATGGAATCGATGTTAAAACTGCCGAACAGATCCGTAACAATTATGACCTTGATTTGGGCCAGAAAGAACTGGAAAAAACTGCCAAATCCGGAGTAACGATCCTTTCGTTGTGGGACAAGGAATTTCCAAACCTTTTGATAAAGATATACGACCCGCCAGCAGTACTCTATTGCCGAGGTCTGCCCATGCCAACTAAGGAAGACTGTATTGCAATTATCGGCACAAGGGCTATTACGCCTTATGGCAGGTCAGTGACCAAACAGTTAGCAGCTGATCTTTCAGTCGCAGGACTCACGATCGTTAGCGGCATGGCTCGAGGGATTGATACAGCAGCCCACAAAGCCACACTGGAAGCGGGGCTGTGGTGTGGATCGCGTTTATCCTGCTGAAAATAAGCAGCTTATGCAGGATATTATACAGAAAGGAACGGTCATTTCTGAATTTCCTTTAGGGACCAAGCCGGAAGGTGGCAATTTCCCGCAGCGGAACCGCATCATTAGCGGACTCAGTCACGGGACAATTATCGTTGAAGCAGGGTACAGAAGCGGCGCAATCCTGACCGCATTCAATGCACTTGATCAGAATCGGGAAGTGTTTGCCGTACCTGGCCGGATCGCAGATGAACGGAGCAAAGGTACCAATCGTCTGATACGTAATGGGGCTGTCCTTGTAGGACGAACTGAGCATGTTCTGCAGGCCATTGAACCCCAGTTAGCCAATCGCATAAAACCAAGACAGCGCAGTATTGATCTGGATCTTTCCAAGGAGGAAAAGTCAATTTTTACCCTGTTAGAACATAATCTCATCCATATTGATGAACTAGTGAAGAAATCTGAGAAAGACCTGACTTTAATTTTAACCATATTACTGAGCCTGGAACTTAAAGGTGCCGTACTACAGCTCAGTGGGAAACAGTTTGTCCGGGCATAATAAGGAATTAATTTCGCGCAGTAATTTTATTGAATAATTCGATGGAGAGGTGGCCGAGCTGGCTGAAGGCGCTCGCCTGCTAAGTGAGTATACCTCTATAAAGGGTATCGAGGGTTCGAATCCCTCCCTCTCCGCAAAGTTTATTGACGATAAACTCCACGAGAATGTGGTTTTTTTATA
>Ga0257113_1000197_pt1 | contig 18891 bp, 17 predicted proteins | sample LP_taG_4_FD_191568 | JGI IMG/M metagenome (GOLD analysis project Ga0257113, IMG submission 191568) | Marine microbial communities from Northeast Subartic Pacific Ocean, Canada - LP_J_2015_P26_2000m | ecosystem: Environmental > Aquatic > Marine > Oceanic | place: Canada: Northeast Subartic... | reverse complement strand
ATATATCAACAGAGTACATGGTGGGATTAAACTTGTGTGTGGTGATTACATACTCAAAAACAAGGTAAGGTTTCCATACATCAGAACTCAATACACCACCGTAGAGTAATTATTGTAGGGTGGTTGATCAACTTTTCTAATCCCCACCCCTCACCCGTGGGGTTTTGTTTTTTATAGAGTTATTTTTTGTAAATTCCAAAATGATATCAAAAGAAGAAGAACTAAATAAAATCGTAGCCAAGCTATGCGAGGGTAAAGATCCTGAGTATAAAACTTTCATAAAAAGAATGATACTGAGTATGAGTGAAGGTGACAAGTGGGAAAAGTTATCTAAATTAAATGAGTTAACAGAAAAAATCAAAAATATTAAGAGTTAATAGCCTTTCATTTTTTATAACATAAATATTCGTAAATTTATTGGTAATGAATAAATCTATATTTTTTTTATTTATATTATTAATCAACTACTCATTTGCACAGTCTGAAAAAATAGTTCCATCATTAGTATTACATGATGGACTAGTTTTTAAATCTAATGAAGAAAATCCCTACACTGGAAAGGTGTCAATATATTGGGAGAATGATCAACTTAAAGAGGAAGGTTTATACCGTGCTGGAGTTAAAAGTGGGCTCTGGAAATATTGGTATGATACTGGCCAGCTTAATTCTAAAGGTATATTTAGAGATAATTTGAAAACCGGAGTTTGGTTAGAGTGGTATGAAAATGGTAACAAAAAAATACAAACTATATTTAGGAATGGTTTGAAAAATGGTAAAGAAATAAATTGGTTTGTAGATGGTAAAAAAATCGGTGAATATAGTTATCAAGGAGGAAAAAAAAATGGGTCATTTAAAACCTGGTATGATAATGGGAAAAAGAAATCAGCAGGTAGTTTTATTAATGATGATAAAGATGGAAAAATTACTGAATGGTATGTAAACGGAGAAAAATATAGAGAGCAAAATTATAGCGATGGTAAAAAAGACGGTCTAATGTTTAACTGGTACGAAAGCGGTTCAAAAAAAGAGCAGGAATACTATACGAGTGGGCTAGCAAATGGAGTGCATCAGCAGTGGTATGAGAATGGACAAAAAATGATTGAAGGTCATTATATTAATGGTAAATATGATGGATTATGGACACAATGGTACGCAAATGGACAAATATTTTTGCAAGGAAAATATAATGAAGATATGTTAATCGGTGAATGGAACCAGTGGTATAAAAATGGTAATAAATATTTTTCAGGGATATACAAGGATAGCAATCAAGAAGGTGACTGGCTTTATTATTCACCTAATGGTCTTGATAGTTCCAAAATTTCTTATTTTGAGGGTAAGCCTCAAAATGGAAAAAAAATAGAGTGGTATAATAATGGCAAAAAAGAATCTGAAATAACATATGTTTCAGGAGGAATAAAGGGACCTGTGTCGTACTGGTATGATAATGGCAATAAAAAATTAGTCGAAAATTATTCTAATAATCAACTTAATGGATCCTCAATAAAATGGGATAAACAGGGTAGAAAATATCTAAAACAAAAATATTCCAATGGTGATTTAAGAGAAGAGAAAAAATATGCTTACCATGAACTTGGTCAAATAGAATCAACAATAGAATTTATTTATAATACTAATGATGAAATTACAAATGAGATTGTTACCAAATGGTCTACTAGTGGGAAATTACTTTCTAAACTAAATAATGGTACCATTTGGAAGGGTGAAGTAACAAGCTGGTGGGATGATGAATCAAAAAAGAAAAAAGAGGTTGTTACATACTTAGATGGCAGAAAACATGGTAAAGTAAAAATGTGGTATAAAAACAATAATTTGAAATATAAAGGTAATTATAAAAATGGTCTAATGGATGGTAAATGGACTTACTACTGGAATAATGGGAATATCAAAGCTGAAGGTATATTTATAAGTGGAAATGGCGGTAAAAAAAATACAATAACAAAAATCCCTACGATTGGAAGAGATGGTCAATGGATAAGTTGGTACAAGAATGGAGAAAAATGGTCTGAAATCTATTTTGCCGATGGAAAAAAACAAGGTTCTCAGATAAACTGGTATGATAATGGCCAAAAAGAACTTCAAGGCTACTATGAAGATGATATTCCAGTAAAAACATGGTCATGGTGGTATGTAGATGGTAGTCCGATGCAGGAAGGAAAATATAATGACCAAGGAAAGTTTGAAGGATTATATTTTATCAACCCACCCGTTCCGGAGTTTACATACCCATAGTAATTAGGCCAATAATTACATAGTTGATGAAATTCTATTATATATACTTACCATTATTAAGTATAAACCTCATACCTCTTCAGGCTAATGTAGAATTAGATGAAATAAAAAATAATATGTATTATGAGATAATTGATGTAAAAAAGAAATATTTATCAATTAAAAAGAAAGTCTTTTCCCCTTATAAGAATCAAAATTTCTCCGATATTAATTATTTAGATTCTCTGATGTTTCTTTCAGATCGTCTAGAAGAAAATAGACATGAACTATTCTCTTCTATATTAGATATCGATCTTTCGGATGACGATATTTATTTTATTGTTAAACTAAATAATAATTCAATGATACTATTTTACATAATTAATGAGTTTATCAGGATATATGATAGATACAGTCTAAATATGACCAATTCTACTTATTCATCATTTAAGGAATATTCTTTTGATATGGAAAAAATGCTGTGTTTAGAAAGAAATATGCCATATTCAAATAGTCAATAAAGACAATAGACATCTCTTTATTTTGTTTACAATAATATTGGAGTAGATCATGATTATAAAAAAATTAGCCATATTATTCTTAGCATGTTCTTGTAATTATACACTTCTTGCTAAAAATTCGAATATAAATGAATTGGAAAAAAGAGTAACCTATCTTGAAAAACAAGTAGCAGACTTGAAGAAAAATTCTATCAATAATACATTGAAAACGAAATGGGAAAATCTTAGGATAGGTGAAAATAAAATAAATATAATAAATGAGCTTGGAAATCCAGATAGGATTGGAAAGTATCCGAATGGTGATGAGATATGGGGGTTTAAAAATTTTACATTAAAATTTGATAAAAATGGGAAACTTCAGAATTGGTCTGAACCTTTTTCTAAATAAAATATCTAGCTAATGATAAAACAATACAGACTTCTGTCAATTATCTTTTCAATTATTCTAATATTTTTTTCTTGTTTTTTAATTGGTATAAATGAATTTGATGAATATATAATACAAAATAGATGGACAGGGGAAACAGTTTTTTTTTCTGATGTAAATAGTGAAATATTAAAACAAAAATATATTAATAGAGGCTGGTCAAAGATAAATAAAGATAAAAGTGTTCCGTATTTTAAGCTAAAAAATAATAAAGGAGTAGTTTTAGGTAACTATTTTATAAATCAAAAAGAATATTTAATTGTTCAGTTAAAAAATGGTAAAAAATATAAATGGGAAAAAAACCACTTGCAGATTGATGATAAAGCATTGCCTAATCATTTATGTAGGTTGAAAATATTAAATGATGCAAAAGAAATGATTGGAAAACATATTTGGCTTAATAATGTTACGGCAGATACTATTTTTATCAATAATACCGGTTTAGTGTTTAATAGATTTAAAAAAGTAAAGATTATCGACACTAAAGTATATACAAATGGAGGAAGAGATTGGCCAGTTTGGCTGGTTATTAAATCGGATAATAAATTCAATGTTGAAGTTAGGTATAATGGAAAAAATAAGACTGAAGGAAGACAGAATTATTATTTTGAAAATGATCCATTACCTAAAAAATGGGGCAATGATATAATAAACAAAATTATGTCTGGGAAAATAGGTTATGGAATGAATGAGTCTCAAGTTCGAGTTTCTATAGGCAATCCAAATATCATAAATAATACATCAAGTAGACATAGTGTTAGTGAACAGTGGATTTATGGCAATAATATTGGAAATAAGAAATATTTATTATTTGAATATGGTAAACTAGTATCAATGTAATTTCTATTAATACTCGTAATAATTAATTATGAAAAAAGCATTAATAATAATTTTTTTCTTCCTCCTAAACCACACCAATGGTGAGTCACTAGATAGTATAATTACGTACAGAGATCATTTTAATATCGCCCTTGAACATTACAATTTTGGTAGATATAAACTGGCAGAATCTGAGTTTAAGAAAATTCTTATTGATAGAAAAAATTATTCAGACCCTGTTTCGCATTTAATGTTAGCTAAGTCACAATATTTTCAAAATAAAACTATAGAATGTGAAAGAACATGTAACTCTTTTTTGAATAAATACCCTAAAAGTAAATACGAATTAAATGTGAGGGTTCTATTAAGTGATATTTTGATAAAGCAAGAACGATACTCTAATGTGATTGAACAATTATTACCTGTACGATATGAAACTCAGGATTCTATTTTACAAAATAATATTGACCACCGTATCCTGTCTAGTATTATGATTGGTATTAGCTCTGGTAAAATCGAAACATTATTATTTTCAACTGAAAATAGAATTAATCGATCAATACTCAATTTAGCTAGGTCTTACAGATCCCTCTTAGATGGAAACATGAATGATATGGAACTTTCTCTAAGCGTAATAGAGAAAAATATTTTACCTGAGCAGTACAAAAATTTATATAATGGTTTAATTCGTTTCATTGGTTCTGAAGATAGTAGTCATGGTACTGTAGCAGTGATATTACCTTTATCAGGGAATGATAAAATAAACGGACAAACTTATTTAATGGGATTATCTTCAATGGTAGCTGATTATCAATATGATTTATCAACACATTTTAAGATTTATGATAACAAAAGCAATGATATAAACACTCTAAAAATCCTTAAAATAATTAATCTAGATAGGTCGGTAACTTCAATTCTAGGATATTTATCAGAAGTTTCTAATATAGCAGCAGCTAGTTTTTCTGGCTCTATTCCAATTCTATTATCTAAAAGTAATTATAGTGAACTGTCATTAGTATCAGAAAATATATATTTATTATCAACCAGTAGTGAAGTGCAAGCTAAACTATCTGCCCAATATGTTATTAATATTTTAGGATATAGTAATATAGCAGTATTATCACCTGCTGATGATATAAATAAGAATTACGCCAATAATTTTATTAAAGAATTAAATCAACTTGGGGTTGAGCCAGTTTCAATAGAATGGTATTATGGTAGACCAGAGAATATTAGCCGGCAATTTTCTTCTATCAGAAAAGTTGCCTGGTCATTAGTTCCTGAAGAAGATCCTAATGTCAACTACCTTGATATGGAAATTGATAGTCTAGATGCTTTATTTGATGTTGACGTTGCAGACTTCATTGAAATAAAAGAGGAAACCAATAATATCAATAAGATGACTAAAAAAGATAGTTTAAAAATCTATTTAAATACTATTGAAGCGATATATATTCCAATTAATAGTGGGGATCTCTCTTTCATTGGAACTCAGCTTCCAATGTATAATCTAGAAACCAAAATTATTGGAAACGAGTCATGGATGGATATTGATATTCTAGCTCAAGACATAATAGGCCCGCATTTGCAAGGATTGACTGTATTAAGTTCTGAATATCCCAAGTTTGGAATGACAGAATCCTCAGAATTAGATAGGATTTATTCAATGGGTTATGATCATAGTTATTTTATTAATTCATTAGTCAAGCTTAGTTCAAATTCTAGACGAAAATTTAAGGGCCTATTAAAAAAAGGTGATCTTTATATGGGCGCTTCTTCCTTGATTGAATTAGGAGGCCCTGGTAATAATGAGAATAAGATTGTTCGTGTACTTGAGTATAAAAGGAATAGGATGAAGACTATTGGTTATTTTAATGGAATTGAATTAGTAAAAAATTAATCATTAATAAATTGAAAAAAAAATATTGGGATGATTATAGTCAAGAGGTTCCTTTTGAGAATATCAGGTTAGTATTTTCTAATAGAAAATATAATATTAAAGATTCAAATGATTTAGAACGATTTTCTAAGGCAGTTGGATTAAACCCGAAGAAACTTATTATTCTTAAACAGATCCATTCTTCAAATATAATTTCACCTAAGATTCCAGGCGTTTATGATGCTGCAGATGGGATAATCAATAAAGGAGGAGAGTTAGTATGTGCAATCCAGGTCGCTGATTGCTTGCCTATATTCTTTGTCAATAATAATTCAAAAACAATAGGGCTTGTGCATGCCGGATGGCGTGGGCTTTCTTTAGGAATATTGCCGGAGTTTATAAATAAGATTAATCATTTTGAAGAAAAAGTATCAAATTATTATGTACTAATAGGGCCCTCTATTCAATCTTGTTGTTTTGAAATTGGGCACGATGTTTTAGACCATTTTGATCCTAAGTTTTATAATAATATTAGTAAAAATAAGTTTAAAACAGATCTACAAGGATGGGCTGTTAACCAACTAGTTAGCTCTGGTATCGATAAAGAAAAAATTAATGTTATTAATAAGTGCACATATTGCTCAAATGCTTTGTACCACTCATATCGTCGAAGTGGAACCAATGCTGGTAGAATGTTTGCATTAGTTGGGTGGCCCAATTAGTTTATGGAAATTATTGATGTAATCTTACTAGGTATACTACAAGGACTAACAGAATTTTTACCTGTTAGTAGTTCAGGACATCTAGTTTTAGGTCAGTACCTTCTAGGTATTAAATCTCCAGGAAATACGTTTGAGATTCTATTACACATAGGTACTCTTGGCAGCGTTATTTTTGTTCTTTTCGATGATATTAAGGCAATAGTTTTATCCCTTAATAAGAAATCCACTCAAAAATTAATATTATATATTACTATTGCGACTCTACCAGCGGTAATTATTGGGTTGGTATTTAGGCATCAGATAGAATCCTTATTTGAAAGTGTTAGTTCTGTAGGTTTTGCTCTTTGCGTTACGGGAGTCGTTTTAATTCTTTCATCAAGGTTCAAGAATCAAGATAGTAGGCATTCTTTCTTTTCATCAATAATTATAGGTTTATCTCAAGCAGTGGCTATAATCCCAGGAATTTCGAGATCAGGTTTTACGATCTCAGCATCTTTATTCCTAGGTTTTTCTGCAAAAGAATCAGCAAGATTCTCATTTTTGTTATCAATACCAATAATATCTGGAGCCGGAGTATTAGGCATATTAGGTCAGCCATATGAAAATACTTTTTCGTTAGATATAATCTTATCTGCTTTATCAAGCTCATTTATTATCGGGGTGATCGCACTTAAATTTCTAATAAAATTATTAGAGCTTGGTAAATTTTATGTTTTTGGTATTTATTGCATAGGCATAGGATTGGGTTCTATTTTTATCTAGAGAAAGGATAGTCCTATTAAAAACATCCTGACTAAAAAATTATAATAATAAAAAAATGATTGAATTCAAAAATGCAATTAGGTTAATTCAGAAAAATGATATACTTCCTGTATATTATTTAAAGGGAGAAGATCAATTTTTACAGACTTTCTTTATTGAGAAACTATGCAATGTAATTTTCTCTGATAATGATATAGATAAGAGTTTACTTACTCCAAATGAAATGTCGGGAAAAGAAATTATGGAACGAATATTGTCTTCTGATCTATTTAGTACAAAAAAATTATTTATACTTAGAGATCCACAACAACTGAAAGGTAAAGCTGTCAAAGATCTATTAGACTATTGTTCTAATCCAGTCCCGGAACATTTTTTAGTATTAATTAATGATCATTATATGGATAATAGTTCTTTTTCTAAGGCTATCGTAAAAAATACTGGTCCAATTAATGTCTCTACACCTTTTTCCAGAGATCTCAATAAGTGGGCAAAGTTTTTTTTCCAAGAAAATAATAAGACAGCAGAGCCTTCAATAATTGAAAAAATAATTGAGCACTATGGAGACTCTATTTATAACATAAAAAATGAGATTGATAAATTGTGTTTAATGAATAATGATTCAATAATTAAATATGATGATATGAATCCACCATCTTCATGGATGAGAAGCAGAAAAAGGTGGGAGCTTATCTCTGCAATAGGTAAGCGTGACTTAGAAAGATCTATTATACTTGCTAAAGAAATAATTGGAGATTCTGATACGATGATATCATTGGTGTACCCATTAACGGCATTTTTTCAAGAAATGTTATATGCTAAAATGAATAATGGAACTTTTGTTAACCCGAATAGTTATATACCATTATCAAATTCAATAAAAAATAATATATCAACATTTGCGAGTGGATATAAAAAAGACAAAATTGAAAAATCGATAAGAGAACTAACAAAAATTGAAACTAGGCAAAAAACTTCAAACAGTAATGATGAATCAGACCTCATCCATTTCATCTATAATGCAATTGGATAAAACTGGTAAAAATTATATATATACAGATGAACAGCTTATGGCTCGTTTTCAAGGAGGAGACGAACAAGCATATATAGAGCTTGTAAACCGTTATAGAAATAAATTACTGAATTTTGTTTATCGTTATTTCAGTGATTTCGAGATATCAGAGGATATAGTTCAGGATACAATGGTAAAGCTTTATCTGAAAAAGCATTATTATAAAGAGATCGCAAAGTTTTCAACTTGGTTATATACTATAGCAAAAAATTTGGCAATGACAGAACTTAGAAAGAAGAAACAAAGAAGAGTAACTTTTCTAAGCCAAATGACTAGAGATGAAAAACCCTATGATATTCCTTCCGATCAACCTGGAACAGATCAAGAAATTCAATCTGATATAACTAATAAAATCATAAGAAAAGCTATTGATGAATTATCTGAAAAATTTAAAACGGTTATTGTTCTTCGTGATATCCAGGAACTTTCATATGAAGAAATTAGTTCTATAGTTAGAGTCCCGATAGGTACTGTTAAATCTCGAATAAATAGGGCGCGGCTACAGCTGCAAGTAGAATTAAAACATTTAAGAAAATAGGAGGAATAATATCGATGAATCGTTATGAATTTGAAAACTTAATATCTGATTATTTAGATGGCTCAATCCCATTTAAAATGAGAAAAGAATTTGAAGATTACCTAAAAAAAGATCCAGACGCTAAATCTTTGGTAAATAATATCCGAATAACAATTTCTAATATGAATAAAATAAAGAAGGTAAAAACATCTGAAGATTTTAATGAAAAATTATTGAAAAGAGTTAAAAAAGAAGGTTTGGTAAGCAGATCTAATAATAACACTATATTTGGTTTTACACCGTTCTATGCCTCGATACTAACCTGTTTATCTGTAGCCTTTTTTGTGGTGGCTTCACATCTGTATAATATCTCGCAAAATTCTAGTGTTAATAATGTGCCGAATCATTATACAAATAATTCAGAAAATAATATACCTTTACAATCAAAGAACGCGAATATAGATAAAAACTATCTAGTCGATTCAAATAATGATACATTGCAAGACAAACAAGAAAAACAAAAGCCGAAAAATTCAAATAAAATAAAATTTGTAAACTATTAATATTCTTCTAAACCTACTTTAAATACCCGAATAAACTTGGTAAGTTTATGTCAGAGGCTGTAGTCCTCTGTAGAATTAATGAATAAATTTTCCATATCCACGTTTATTTTCCTTGGATTCTGTCTAAATATTTGTCTACTTATTTTTCTTCCAGACAGCAGCAATACGGTTAATCTTGTAATAAGATTGACTGGAGTTATAGGACTTATATGGCTTATTTATTTTTATTTTGAATTTTTAGGAATAGAAGCTAATCAAAATCAAGAAAATAGAGATACATCATCTCTACTCTTTAATATAGAGACTCTTGATAATAGTGCTAAATCTCAATTTTCAGAACTAATTGAATTATCTTTTACTGCGATTAAAGATTTAAATAATAATTTTGAAATAGCATTTTATATTATTGATCCTAATTCGAAAGAGTATATATTAAAGAATTCAACATCTGAATATTTTGTTAGCCAATTATCAATAGATAGTGCGATTGTAACAAAAGTTCTTGGTTCTAATGATTTAAGCATTCTATATCAAAAAGATAGTCCCGAAGGCTGGAATAATTTGTTTAAAAATAAATCTTGGAGGGGAAGTGAATGTGCAATTATACAACCACTTCTATTTAATAAAAATACGGCAGGATTTGTTATAGTTAGATCTGAGCATTTTAGCGATATAAATGCTAAGGACCAATTACTTATTAAAAACCTATCAGACATCATTTCATTATCAATCGAAGATTTAGATATTTTAGATAGAACCATAACACAAAGTAAAGACCGTTCACAAATCTTTAATTTACTAACGGAGATAGATCTCAGCCATTCAGAATCAGAAATTTTGAACAAATTCAGAAATATATTACACTACTTTTTCAATTATGATTGTCTTACGATCTCAATGATTGATGACTCTGAAAAAAAAGCAACAATTAAACTAATTGATGGTATAAAGAAAAATCTTCCTAAGAATAATGAGTTTAATATAAATGGAACGATTAATGGATTGCCCTATACGAAAAAAACTTTAATTAATAGTTCAAACAGTATATTTAATTTATTTCGATTTTCCTCAAAAGAGAATTTTACAGTTTCAACAAATAACTTTATTGGCGTGCCCATATACATTGATGAAAAATTATGGGGGGCAATAATGCTTGAAAGTTTTAGCAAAGAAACTTTTAAAGAAAGCGATGAAAAGTTACTTTTATTGATCGTTCGTGCGATGCAAGCAAGTATGCTATGGCATACTGAATATCAGAATATGTATGAAAATGCTATAAAAGATGGTTTAACCGGCCTATTGAATCATAAGACATTCATAGATAGAGCAGGGGAAGAGATTGAAAGAGCTAGGCGCTTTCAACATCATCTAGTCTTCCTGATGTATGATTTAGACAAGTTTAAAAGGATTAATGATACTCTTGGGCATCCGTATGGTGACTATGTTATAAGTACCACAGCTAAGATAATTAAAGACAATGTCCGTAGCATTGATCTTGTTGCTAGATATGGAGGAGAAGAGTTTGCCGTAGTGTTGGTAAATACCAATACAGAAGCTGCTTTGATGGTTGCACAAAGAATTGTAGATAATATTTCAGATCATAAATTTATCGTGGAAGATAAAGAAGTTAATATGACTATTAGTTCGGGACTTTCAGAGTATCCAAATGATTCAGATAGATTAAGTGATCTTATACAATTTGCAGATGAAGGATTATATAAAACTAAAGATGCAGGGGGAAATGGTGTGACAATATATCATTCTATAGTTAACTAAAGATGAGTGGTTTCAATTTTAAAGGTATATATAGCTTTGTTATCCTTTTAATAGCCAGTTCCATTTCTATCGCGAATGATGAAGAAACAAATCAAAAAGAAATAGCTATACATCATTTTATGCAGGGAGAGTTTTTATTAAATCAAGGAAATTATGCTCTAGCTGTACTTGAGTTTCAGGATGCTTTAAGTATAGATCCAAATGCCTCAACAATACACATTTCTATTGCTGATGCATATCGCCGTTTAGGAAGGTCAAAGCATGCAGAGGATCACTTAAGAATTGCAATCGATCTTGATCCAGAAGACCTAAGCAGTAGAGAAATGTTAGGCCAGATCTACTTAATAAATAGGAGGTATGGTGATGCAGAAAAAGAGTTTCTATTTTTAAGTAAGTTAGATCCATTTAATGATAATTACATGACAATTCTAGGTGATTTGGCAAAATTACAAGAAAGATGGAATATGTCTGTAGATTATTATTTACATGCTCATGAGATTAATCCACAAAATTTTAAGGCACTTGATAATGCTTTGCAGGTTTGCTTGGGTGCAGAACTATTTGAGCGAGCAGAATCAACTTGCATAATGTTAGCAATGAGTGAGCCTAATAATTTGAGTTATTGGCAGACCTATAAACAGATCACTGCATATAATAAAAATTATGAAAACACGCTATCAGCAATATCCGAGATAGAACGTATTAATGGCTCTTCAATAAAATTATTAATGGAAAAAAGTGCTATAAAACAGGAACAAAATAAGGATGAGGAGGCAATAAAGTATCTTATTGGTGCATTCGAGATAGACAGCATGAATATTGGGATTATTCAGAGGTTAGTATCTATTTATCTTGAAAATGAAAATTTTCATGATGCAGAATTCTATAATAATATATTATTGAAAGAATTTTCTAATGACCCAAGTGGGTTTATAAATGCTTCAATTATATCACTAAATAATTCTTTCCCTCAAAAAGCGATAGACTATCTTCAGCCAAATATAGAGAAATTTAATAATAATTATTCAGCACACTATTTATTGGGTACCTCATATTACCAGGTTGATGATTTTATTAATTCAGAGAAGCACCTGATTAAGGCTTTGTCTATTTTCCCTGGCTCAAGAAGTAGCAAGCACACGCTTGCAATGATATATGATCAAAATGGATCTTGGATGAAGTCAGATAGTTTATATCTAGATCTAATTTCAACTGATAGCACCGATGCCCAAGCTTATAATAATTTTTCCTATAGTTTAGTAGAAAGGAATGATAATCTAGAGCTAGCATTAGAAATGTCGAATATTGCAAATAGACTTCAGCCTAAATCAGCACCATATTTAGATACACTTGGGTGGATATATTTCAAACTAGAGCAATATGAGAAAGCGTTAGAGTATATTCAAGAATCTTACAGTATAGATAATACAAACCCAGTAATTCTTGAACATTTAGCTGATATCTTGAAAGCGACAAATCAGATTTCAAAAGCCAATCTAATATATATGCAGGCTATAGACATTGGAGGAGATAGCCTTTCAATACAACAGAAAATAAATATTGAATGAAAACTATAAAAATTTCTCTATTGTTTTTCCTTATAGCATGCTCAACTACAATTGAACAGATACAGAGTGATACGGATATATTAACATATGAAGAATTATCAAGATCCTTTGTTTCCTGCAGTGGGTATGGGAGCATTTCCACAACCGGAAATATCAATGGAAATCTATCATTTAGCTTTTTATCACAAAATGATAGCTCCTTTTTTCAATTTCAAGATTTTCTAGGTAGAAAATTATTGCTAATGTGGTTAACTCCTGATTCTGTCGATGCATGGAATATCTTCGAAAATAAACGATATAATTACAGTCTAATTAAAGATTTCTTTCCGCTATTAACAGTTGTTGAACCTATTGATATAACTAAGTTTTTATGGGGCCATGAATCAGTTTACCATGCTGAAGACTTTATTATTCTGGGTGGTGAGATGAATGAACTATCAATCACGTTTGAAAAAAGCAATAACAATGAAAATTTGATTAATAAAGCTATTTTTCAAGATGGTACCAATCGACAAGAAGTGGCTATTATTCTAAAATCAAGGGTACACAGCGATGAATATATTGATTTAGATAAAATTTGGAATTTAATGTTGATTTAGTTTTTATGATTTCAATAGTTATACCACTGTTTAACGAACACGAATCTATATTAGACCTCTATTCAGAAATTTGCAATGCAATTTCATCCTATAATGATTGGGAAATTATTTTCATCGATGATGGTTCTTCAGATGGTTCAGCAGAAAAAATTATTGATATTGCTTCCAAAGATTCAAAAGTAAAACTAATCAGTTTTTACAGAAATTTTGGTAAATCAGCAGCTTTGTCAGAAGGTTTCAAACATGCAAATGGTGATATAATTATTACAATGGACGCGGATCTTCAAGATGATCCAGCAGAGATTCCAAATTTTGTTAATAAAATTAGTGAAGGTTCTGATCTTGTTTCAGGCTGGAAAAAAGTAAGGCATGACCCATGGACTAAGACATTCCCATCTAAAATATTCAATTTTGTTACCAGGCTACTAACAGGCGTAAAAATTCATGATTTTAATTGTGGACTAAAAGCTTATCGTAGTTCAGTTGTAAAGTCTATTGAGATTTTCGGAGGTAGGCATCGATATGTTCCAGCTTTGGCGGGGCAAAAAAACTTTTCTGTTTCTGAAATAATAGTGAACCATCGTCCAAGAAAATATGGTACAACTAAATATGGTGGGTCTAGGTTGCTTGATGGCTTTTTTGATTTGTTAACAATATTATTTTTAAATAAGTATACACAACATCCGTTACACTTTTTTGGAATGATTGGGCTCACTACTTTTACAGCAGGCATCCTAACAGAGCTGGTAGTATTCTACTATAAATTTTGGTTAGGAGAACCTTTTGCAAAGCATGTTGCCTTACTCTTACTTGGTTTAATTCTACTTTTTATTGGGATTCAGTTTTTTTCTATTGGTTTATTAGGCGAAATGATGGCACGATATAGCCAGGACAAAGAAGACAGAGTTAAAGAAATTATATCGTTCTCAAATTGAGTCAGCTAATTATGGCTATATCAAATCCTATAATTAGCATTGTGACCCCAACATTTAATCGTTCACATGAGTTAGATTATTTAATAGAATCGATTAATAAGCAAACATTAAATAACGAATATTTTGAAATGATCATTTCTGATGATGGCTCAACAGATGATACACATGAAAAAATAAATAAATGGAAGGAGCTAGTTGATTTTCAATTAGATTATATTAGCCAAGATAACCTTGGGCCTGGTGCAGCCAGAAACCATGGTGTCAAAAAGTCTAATGGAGAACTCATTGTCTTTATTGATTCAGATTGCGAAGCAGATGAGAATTGGTTGAAAATAATTTACGATGCGTATAAAAACAATATATTCGATGCTTTTGGTGGACCAGATCATTCAAAAGAAGATTTTTTACCTATTCAGAGAGCAATAGATTTTTCCATGACATCATTCTTGACTACGGGTGGTATGAGGGGCCATAGGAAGAAAATGTTGGCAAAGTTTTACCCTAGATCGCATAATATGGGTGTAAAAAAAACATTGTTTGAAAAAATAGGTGGCTTTGGTTCACTCCGACATGGACAAGATATTGAATTGAGTCATCGTATCTACAATAGTGGTGCAAAAATTCAATTGTTAATTGATGCTATAGTATATCACAGACGTAGAACAACATTAAAAAAATTCTTCCGCCAGGTTTTTAATTGGGGGATTGCTAGAATTAATTTGGGTAAAATGGATAGAGTAATGTTAGAGCCTATCCATTTTGTTCCTTCTATTGCTATATCTTTAGCATTATTTATTATTATAGGATTGATTATATACCCAAATATTTTTTACCCTTTCATAATCTTTGGTTTGACCGCCTTATTATTTGTAAGTATTGTTGGTGGAATAAAGACTAGAAGTCTGAGTGCCGGTTTATTATTAATAATTATTATACCTTTACAGGTTATAGGCTATGGACTTGGGTTTATAATTGCTTTTTTTAAACGATTTATTTTAAATCATAGTGAATTCACAGGATTTCAAAAAAAATATTACTAATGTTGAAAAATATATTAGTCATATCTTATTACTGGCCTCCAAGTGGGGGCCCTGGAGTTCAGCGTGTATTAAAGTTTAGTAAATATTTGAAAAAACTTGGGTGGGAGCCCATAGTATTGACAGCAAAAGATGGTGACTTTCCTGTTAAGGATCATTCCTTAAATGATGATGCTAAAACTACACAGGCGTATTTTGTAAAATCAATATCTCTTCACAAACTTTACAGTTGGATAGCAGGAAAAAAAACAACCCCAACATATCAGTTAAGTTCTTCAAGTGAAGATAGTATTATAGTAAAATTTATTAGATGGATAAGAAATAATTTGATTGTCCCTGATGGAAGAATCGGATGGTATCCCAATGCGGTAAAAAAAGGTAGTGATATAATAAAACAAAATAATATCAGAGTTATTTTTTCCTCTGCTCCTCCTTACACTGTTCATTTGATTGCAAGGACACTTTCAAAAAAACATGAACTCCCATGGGTCGCGGATTTTAGAGATCCATGGACAGATAGGTTTTATAATTATGAAAATAAAAGATTGTGGCTAACAAAATTAATCGATAGTTATCTGGAAAGGAAAGTGATCAATGATGCTACAGCATTAACGACAGTTAGTAAAACTATATCAGAATATTATAAAAAAACTTTTTATGTCATTCATAACGGATATGATGAGGAGGATTTTAGTTTAGTAAATAAAACAGAAAATAATAATGTAGTTATTAGTTATATAGGCACAATGACCAAATCTCAAAATCCATTAATGTTCTTCGAATCTATTTACGAGTTGAATTTAAAAGAAAAAAAATATCAAATAGACCTAATTGGTAATATACATCCTGATATAAAATACTACATAGAGGCCAAAAAATATGATAATTTCATAAAAATCAAACCTTATATACCACATAAAGATGCTATAAAAAAAATGTGCGAATCTGATTTTTTATTGCTAGTAATTCCTAATACGGAGAAAAATAAGGGGATAGTTACTGGTAAATTATTTGAATACATTAGGTCTATGAGAAAAATTATAATGATCGGTCCACCGAAAAGTGATGCAGCAAAAATAATAGCTCAAACAAACTCTGGAAGATGTTTTGATTACAGCGAAAAAAATAAAATTAATCAATTTTTATTAAAAACCAACTTGCCTTCCTCAAATAATTATCAACAGTATAGCCGTGAGAATCTTACAAAAATCCTTTCCCATTTAATAGAAAGAATTGACTCAAAATGACTGGTAAAAAATGAAGATAATTTTTACCGCAGATATAAGTTATACCTGCACATTTCGAGATTTGGTCATTGTATCTACACCCACAAAATTAATAGATCACAGAGAGATTAATGGTTTGAAGCATCTTTGGAACTCCTTGATTAAAAAAACTAAAGTATGAATAAGAAATACATTTGGGTTATAATACCAATTATTACGTTTTTGTTATTACATAAAATAATTATCTATAACCAGATTCCTTTAGCTAGTGATATGGTTGCGCATGAGCCAATAAAACAGTGGATTAGTAGTACGACTGAATTTCCACACTGGTTTCCAAATCTATTTTCTGGGATGCCATCATATGGCGGGTATATTTACACCCCAGGACATCCATTACAACCGATATTAAAATTAATATTATTTAATAAAGGTGTTAAACTTTGGTTCTACTTATCATTGGGGGGAGTAGGCCTTTTCCTTCTACTCCGTTTTCAAAAGACATCTCGCTATTCATCATTATTTGGTGGTATCGCATACTCTTTAACACCGTATGTTTTTGGATTGATCAATGCTGGTCATAATAACAAAATAATGGCAGGTGCTTTTATCCCATGGGTAGTATTGGGTGCTTTTTATTTATTCAAACGCCCTTCGACTAAAGCTGTCTTGTTTTTAAGTATTATTTCTGCATTGCAGCTTTGGACAAATCATCCACAAATTGTTTACTACACATGGATGTTTATTGGTTTATGGTGGTTATTAAATCTCGTTATTGATTTAATAAAGAAACGAACCAATATTAAGAGTTCGTTCGTTACATTTGGACTAATGGTTTTGTCTGTATTCCTGGCCATTTTGATGGTCTCAGACCCTTACTATGAGGTTTATTCCTTTCAGAACGAATCAAATAGGGGGGCTCCATCCGTTTTAGATGAGACAACAGATACAAAAAAAGGAACAAAATGGGAGTATGCAACCCAGTGGTCTTTTCATCCGGCTGAGGCAGTATCTTTTGTTTTTCCCTATTATTATGGTCTCCAAAATTTTTCTGTTAAAGACAAGAGCAACCCGAAAAAATATATGAAACAGGCCGCGTATTGGGGGTATATGCCATTTACACAGTCCACTCATTATCTTGGACTATTGGTCATAATTCTATCATTTTACAGTTTATTCTTATGCTACAAGTATAAGGAAATAAGTAGGATTGAATTAATATTGTGGGTTATAGCCACGGCTGTACTTATTACTGGATTTGGTAGTCATCTCTCAATTATTTATAAGCCATTATTCCACTTTGCACCTTTTTTCTCAAAATTTAGGGTGCCTTCTATGATCTATATGCTGCTTGGTTTAATTATGCCAATGCTTGCCGCAATAGGTATCGAAAAAATAATGAGAGAGAACAATAAAAGCGTTATTTTTGCTGATTCTCTTAAGGTCTTTGGACTATTTATATTTTTTAGTTTGTTTCTATTATTATTTGGAGAGAGTATTCTATCATTTTCCTCATCTGGTGACGCGAGATTTTCACAATATGTAGACCTAGTCAAAAATATTCGAATTAATCTATTTAGTAAGGGGTTAATGCTAGCACTGTTTCTAAGCGGAGCAACATTGACATCAATTTGGTTTTACTCAGAAGGAAAGATTAGTAAGCATATTCTATCTATAATTCTAATTAGTATTTTATCTTTTGATCTTTGGATTATAAATAATGAGTTCCTCTCACTTAAACCATCAAAAAGTATGGCTGATCAGTTTCAAAATACTCCAGAAATTTTATTCATGAAAAAAGATAGTAGCCAGTTTAGGATTTTTCCTGCTGACGAGATCAGTTCAAATAGGTTTGGCTATTGGAATATTGAGAGCATAGGAGGCTATCGCGCAGTCAAACTTAGAAACTATCAAGATCTTATGGACGCTGGTGGGTTCCGGAGGCCTGAAGTTTTAAATATGCTTAATGTAAAATATTTAATAACAAGAAAAAGAGTGAGAAACACTTCTTTTAAACAAGCATCTGGAATAAAAAATTTATATGAGAATCTTGATGTTTTACCAAGAGCTTGGCTTGTTGGAAGTTTGCAAAGTGTTAACGATCAAAAGTCTTCTCTATCTAAGGTTATGGATATTTCTTTTAGGCCAAAGGATACTGCTGTTATTGTTAATTATGATGGGCCTCAATTATCAGCGACGTCAAATGGAAAAGTTGAGATTAGTTATTTTTCACCTA
>Ga0257113_1000196_pt1 | contig 18920 bp, 15 predicted proteins | sample LP_taG_4_FD_191568 | JGI IMG/M metagenome (GOLD analysis project Ga0257113, IMG submission 191568) | Marine microbial communities from Northeast Subartic Pacific Ocean, Canada - LP_J_2015_P26_2000m | ecosystem: Environmental > Aquatic > Marine > Oceanic | place: Canada: Northeast Subartic... | reverse complement strand
AAAACTTGATACCCGCATTTACCAATGGAATCATCCTGCTGCAGAAGATATTATCATTATTACCTACTTGATTGAAAACGTAAGTGATAAAACATTAGATAGTGTTGTATTCGGTATGTATGGTGACGCTGATATTGGAAGTACCCAAGGCGATTTCTCAGATGATGATGCTTATTTTGATGTTGACAATGATATCGTCTACCAGTGGGACCATGATGGCTGGAGCGCTGCCAATGGGGGCTTTGTGCCTGCATATTTTGGTTGGGCTTTTTTAGAGTCACCAGGAAATCCAACTGATGGAATCGATAATGATGGTGACGGCATGATTGACGAGAGTCAGTTTGATGGTATTGACAATGATGGCGACTGGCTTGCAGAAAGGGATGATATTGGTGCAGATGGTCTTGGTACATATCATCTAGAATACACTGGCCCTGATGAGGATGGTTCTGAGGGCAATGGTATCCCAGATCTGGGAGAGCCAAACTTTGAGATTACGGATAATGATGAGTCAGACCAGATAGGCCTAACAAGTTTTTATTCTGCAAGCTATCCAAGTATCAGGCCGGACAATGATGAGGTAATGTGGGGCCAGCTAAAGCCAGGTGTTTTTCAGGTTCCAAACCAAAATATTGATCAGACATTTCTATATGGTTCAGCATATATTACGCTTCTTCCTGGAGAAAAGAAAAAGTTTGCCATTGCCATGGTATTTGGTAATGACATGGCAGACATACTCCGGAATACCACCACAATGCAAAATATCTATGATAATGACTATAGTTTTGCAAAACCTCCTTTGAAGCCTGCTCTTACGGTAGTGCCAGGTGATAAACAAGTGACACTCTACTGGGATGATTTTTCAGAAAAGTCAATGGACCCTGTTTATGGCATGGACTTTGAGGGCTACCGAGTATACAGGAGTACGGACGCTGGTTTTATTGATGCGTACACGGTAACAGATGCATATGGCAATATTACCTTTAAAAAGCCTTTGGTCATTTATGATATTCCTGACAGTTTAAGAGGTCCTCATCCTGTTGGATTTAATGGCCTACAGTTTGATATGGGAGAGGACAGCGGTCTCAAATACTCTTATGTAGACTCTTCTGATGTTATAAACGGACAAAAATATTATTATGCGGTCACTGCATTTGATAAAGGGTATGATCTAGACTTTTATCAGCTTGGTTTTAGTGAGAGAGAGAACCTGCAGCCTATAGCACCATCAGAGTGTTCTATCGTTTTGGACCTTGACCTGAAGGGTAATGTTGTTAGGCTTAGTCAAAATGCTGGAGTTGCCCTTCCAAACGCAACCGTAGCCGGATATGTGCCCCCAAACACACTGGCTGATCCAGATCAGAAATTTATTTCTCATATTGAGGGGCATGGGACCGGTGATATTGATCTAGAGGTGGTTGATCCTTATGCAGTTTTAGACAATCATACCTACAATGTTGTTTTTAACACGCTCCAGTCTGACGATGTCGTCTTTAGTGTCCTTAGCGATCAGGAAATTTCTGAGGAGATTGTATTGATTGATAGCAGTGCAAAGGTTGGGCAAACGAATATTGACACCGCTTCAGTGATTATAAGCTCTATAGATGGTAGCGTTGAATATGTATCTGGAACGGACTATACTGTTGATCCGGTCACGGGTATTATCACCGCGCTAAACCCTGAATTTTTAGCAGCAGGCCAGGCGGATATATCCTATAAATATTTCCCTTTATATCATAGTTCAAAAATGGATGGTGAAAAAAGTAATCCAATATTTGATGGTATGCGAATAAAGATCCAGGATCATCTTGTAGGGGTAAACTATGATTCTACTGGCTGGCTTATTGGTGAGACTAACTATAGGCAAGAAATCACAGCCCAGAGACTATATCCTGCAGATTTTCACCTAATCTTTGAGGGAAATATTGGTGACTCAGTGACCCATTGTACTCGTAATGTCAGTACCCCATTTAGAGTGAAAAATGTTACGGACAATGACTACCCGGACTTTAGAATTTTTGATTATGATCGGGATGATGTCTGGGACCCTGATGAGCCTATTTTGATCCAACCATATGAGGGTAACACTCAGCAGGCACCTTATATGTTTATCAGGTTTTATCAGGATTCACTAGACATTACTTCTACCGTTTCTATAGACACGCTCATAACAGAAACAGACACGACATATACAGAGGTAGTTTCCTATGATACAGCGTTTGTAGAGATTGTCCATGTGAAGATGGGTGATATATACAGGCTTGCTACCTATCGCCCATTTTCTAAGTCAGACATTTATAAGTTTACCACGACACAATCCCAGGTGAATAATGATTCGGCGAAGACTCAGCTGAGTGATATTGCTGTTGTTCCAAATCCTTATGTTGTTGCTGCTTCGTGGGAACCCAGGCACTTGTTTACCTCTGGGCGTGGGCCAAGAAAAATAGATTTTATTAACCTCCCCAGCGAGTGTACGATCAAGATCTTTACTCTATCGGGCTATTTAGTAGACAAGATTGAGCATCAGTCTGGGTTTGAGAATGGCGCAGCATCATGGGGTCTATTAAGCAAGGATGGTCTGGAGATTGCGTATGGAATTTATCTCTATCATATTGATGCTCCGGGTGTCGGAGAAACAACTGGAAAGTTTGCAGTGATAAAATGAGTTACTTTAGAGTTTTCATATTAAATATCTTTTTTGCGAGTATAATATTGTCCCAGACAAACGTTGCAACAACAGCTGCATCATTTTTAGAGATCGGATCAGGAGCAAAGTCTTTATCTATGGGTGGCGCCTTTGTGTCTGTAGCGAATGATGTTAGCGCACTTTATTGGAACCCTGCTGGCATTGTAAATATAGACAGACCATCGGTTCAGTTTTATCACTCTCCTTGGCTAGTAGAAACAGAATACTACTACGGTGGTTTTGTAGTGCCATTATCGCCTGCTGATGCAGTCGGTTTTTCATATACCTCTATTGGAATGAGTGAGATGAAGGTAAGAACGGTTGAGATGCCCGAAGGGACAGGTGAAAAGTTTGACGCAAGTAACCTTGCAATGGGCATAGCATATTCCAGGAAATTAACCGATCAGTTCTCATTTGGTGTACAGTATAAATACGTTCAAGAAAAAATTTGGCAGATGAAAGCTAGCGGTAGTTCGTTTGACATTGGTACTCTGTTTACCACAACTGGTGGAATGAGAATTGGCATGAGTATTTCAAATTTTGGAGATAAGATGGGAATGGATGGGATCAACACAGCGATTGATCATGATGTTGATGAAACAATTTATGGTAATAATGATAAGATAGATGGTCACATGGATGCAGCAAAGTGGCCGATGCCGCTGTTATTTCGTTTTGGGGTAAGTAGGGACTATACGTTTGCCAATATTCACAGGATTACATTATCTGGGGATGCTAATCATCCAAATAATAATGTTGAATATATTAATGCTGGTCTTGAGTATTCATATAATGATCTCATATCCTTAAGAATTGGTCACTCGGACTTGTTTATGGAAGATGCTGAACAAGGACTGTGTTATGGTGCCGGTATTAACTACAGGATTCCTAGGGGCCCGAGGGTTCGTTTTGACTATGTATTAAGATCATTTGGTGTGTTTAAAACTATATCTGGTTTCTCCATCGATATGACATTTTAACTTGTTTTAATTTCTATAGAGTAGTTTATGTATAGGGTAGTACTAACGTTTCTATTTATTTTTCATATATCGGCTGAACTTTGTGCCTGCCGAATTTGGGCAGTGATTGCAAAGAATGATTTAGTGTTAAACATGGCTAATGATGAAGAGCTTGAGTTTGCTTCGTATCAGCTAGGTGCATTATACGATCAAAGTCAATACAATCAAGATGGTTGGGCTGTTATACGCTATGGGATAAACTTAGATCCTGCAAGTGAAATCATTTTTCGTTCCGAACTACCAGCAAACCAAGACTCTTTAAACTATTGGACCACTATGAATACGATTTTTAGTGAACAATCAGAGATTATAGGTATTGCACATATTAGGACTGCTACCTCTGGTGCGAGTCTGATACCTAATCCACATCCATGGCTATTTCAAGATAGTAAAACATATTCTTTTGTTCACAATGGAGGAGCCTCAAAAGAGTTGCTGTATGATTTAATCACCAATAATGGTTCGGATGAGTCATGGCTAGAACAGCATCCACCACAAACCTTTGGCAATGGAGACTGGAGAGATAACGGCTGGAACTCTGTGGTTGATTCAGAGCTTATTATGCTACTAATAATGAAGCAGATTAATATTTTTGATGATGTATTAGTCGGATTGGAGTCTGCTTTTTCTATGATGTTAGAGGGAGGCATAAGCCCGTACATGCTTAACAGTGTTTTCTCTGATTCGGAGTCTTTGTATGTTTACGGTGGTAGCAATGGCCTGCAATTTAGTGAATCAGAATCATTTTATTCTGTCATGAGCAGTCCACCTAATAATAGTTCAATCTCCTATAATTGGGAACCGATCTCATCCGGTGAGTTGATTGTATTGAAAAAACAGGGTATGACTCGTTATCCGTCTTTTGCTGTTGTGCAGAGTAATGAACCAGAGATAATCCCTCCACTGCGGGCTCAGCTCTACCCAGCATATCCGAATCCTTTCAATGGTCAGGTAGTTATTCCGTTTAGGGTCCCTAGTAACAGAAATAGTTTAATATCTATTTTTAATGTATCTGGACATAATGTATTTAGTAAATATTTATCATTCAGTGAAAAAGAATCTGGCAACATCACATGGCAGCCAGATAAAGATACGAAACATTCACTTACAAGCGGCGTATATATCATAAAGATGACCTCAGGTGTTGAGGTAAAAACCTCAAAAATAATGTTTATTAAATAAGATTTTATTTGTAATATCGCCGGATTTGTTTGAATCTATTTAATTGAAAATAGGAGCCAATCTCTTGCCAAGACCAAAAGCTAATACAAAAAAAGAAAAAGTAGACCCAAAAGAAATAAAAAAAGAAGTCAAAGCAATCTCCAAAGGAGAAAAAGCAGCGGCCAAAAAAGAAGCCGCCTTAAAATCAAAAAAAGCGAGTAAGGTCTCTAGCGGTAGCATAAGTATGTATCTCGCTGAGATCGGACAATATAATCCTCTACCACCTGAGCGTGAGGTTGCGCTAGCTATCCGTATACAAAAAAATGATGAGTCTGCTATGAAAGAATTGGTCGAGGCAAACCTACGTTTTGTTGTTTCTGTGGCAAAAAAGTATCAAGGGAACGGACTCTCGTTGGCAGATATTATTAATGAAGGTAACCTAGGGTTAATTAAGGCTGCAAAACGCTTTGATCATACCAGGGGATTTAAATTTATTTCATACGCGGTCTGGTGGATACGCCAGTCAATTCTGCAAGCCCTGGCAGAACAATCAAGGCTTATACGTTTACCCTTGAACCGTGTGGGTACCATTACAAAAATAACTCGTGCTGCAGAAAAGCTTGAGGCAGAGGTAGAAAGACAGCCCAAAGGGGATGAGATTGGTGGACAGTTAGAGATGAGTGGTGATGAGGTTTTGATGGCAATGCAGTATTCAAGAAGGCATAGCTCGCTGCATTCACCTTTTCAGGATGGTGAAAGCAGTAGTCTTTTGGATATAATAGAAGATGACCAGGCTGAAGAACCTGAAGCAAATATTATGCGTGAGTCTATGTCTGAAGAAGTAACTGGAGCTTTAGAAACATTATCAGGACGTGAGCGAGCCGTGCTTGAAATGTATTTTGGTATCAATCGTGACAGTGCTATGACACTGAATGAGATTGGAGAGGAGTTTGATCTTACCAGAGAAAGAGTCAGGCAGATCAAAGAAAAGGCTATACAAAGACTCAGGCATCGTTCAAGAAGTAAGAGTCTTCGTAGGTATCTTGGATAATTAGGTTTATTCTAAAAAAAGGGGCGTTAGCTCCTTTTTTTAATAATAAAAAATAACTTAATGTTATTGGATCATTATTCGAAAATGATAAATGGTCTTTATTAGTCTAATACTATAATTTCTATAGTATGAAGAGGACTGGATCGTGAAAAAAATAATCTTTACCTTGCTATTTTTATCATCCACACAATCTGAAACCAGCGTTCAGCATTCAACACCAAATCGAATTGTGGATATACATCATAGTGTGATTGATATCCGTTTGGACTTTCTATCTAAAAAAGTAATCGGTAAAGTTTCGCACTCATTTAGTCCTTTAGGAACTTCAGTATCAAACCTGGATCTGGATGCTGAAGATATGATAGTCAGGCGCGTAAGGCTGGATGGTAAGGATATACCTTTTTTCCAGAGTGAAGAGAAACTGCATATGGAGCTGGTTAAGTCATATACTTGGTTAGATACGCTGACGGTTATGATCAACTATACGGCTACACCTAGAACGGGTCTCTATTTCTTTAAGCCAGATTCATCCTATCCAGATAGGCCGCTGCAGGCTTGGACTCAGGGTGAAGAAACGGATAATCACCACTGGGTTCCTCTATATGATTATCCTAATGATAGGGCGACATTTGAATGTAAACTAACTGTTGATAAAGATCTTCATGCTATTTCTAATGGTGAGCTTGTATCAAAAACAGACAATACAGATGGCACACATACGTTTCATTGGAAAGAAAATTATCCAATGGTTAGTTATCTGATCTCATTCGCAGTAGGTAACTATGTTAAGGTTGAAGACGCTTATAAGGACTTACCAGTTAATTATTGGGTCTATCCAGAGAATCAACATGAAGCCCACCGGTCATTTGGCAAAACACCCGATATGTTAGAATATTTTAATAAAATGACTGGTGTTGATTATCCGTTTGAAAAATATGATCAGGTCATCATAAGTGACTTTATGTGGGGAGGTATGGAAAATATCACTCTTACTCATAATACAGACCGAACTATGCATGATTCCAAGGCCCAGCCAGACCACAGCAGTGATGGACTTGTTGCCCATGAACTAGCTCACCAGTGGTATGGTGATATGCTGACCACTAGAAATTGGTCACATATTTGGCTGAATGAGGGATTTGCAACATTTTTCTCTCGATTGTACCGCACCAAAGACAGAGGCCAAGATGAAGGTGACTATATAAGACTAGGTGAGATCCGGGGCTATCATAAAGCCGATAGCGTAAAAAGAAGACCAACTGTTGACTATTACTATAGTGAACCTTTTGAGCTATTTAGCAGTCATGTATACGCTAAAGGAAGTTTGATACTAAACATGCTCAAAGATATACTTGGTGAGGAAGGTTTTTGGAAGTCGATTCGATATTATACAAAGCAAAATAAAATGAAAAATGTTGAGACCATGGATCTGAAAAAGTCGATAGAGGTAACAACTGGACAAAACCTCGATTGGTTTTTCAGGCAGTGGGTCTATGAACCAGGTTACCCTGAGTATCAGGTCTCTTGGACTCACAATCACAGAACAAAACAACTTTTGATTGATGTAAAACAAACTCAAGACTTAAAGAGGACTAACCTTTTTAAGATGCCGATATCAGTATTAATAGATAACGGGAAACTAGAAGAACATATCATCTGGGTTAAAGATAAAGAAACGGTATTTGACCTCCCTTGCGATAGCAGGCCAAAGATGGTAGTGTTTAACTCTGGTATGAAGGTGCCCTGCAAACTAAAAATGGAAAAATCTGTTGCGGATCTAAAATATCAACTAACTAATTCACCTAGTGCTTTAGACAGGATATGGGCTGCTCATGAACTGTCAAAGAAGAAGGGCAGAAAAATAGTTGAGTATATTTTACTGGATGTGGCCAAGAGTGATCCTTTTTGGGGTGTGAGAAAAGAGGCCTGTATTGCATATGGTAAGCTTAGACCAAGGATTACTTCTGTTGATTATTCGTGGCTTGAAAATGAAAAAGACAATAGGGTTAAAAGAGCGTTTATTGGTGTTTTAAAATATAGTAAAGGCAATGCTGACGTAAGTAACTTTTTGCAGACTATCATCAGGTTAGATACAAGCTATTATTCAATTGCTGATGCATTTCGTGTGCTGGCAGTTATTGATTCATCCAGCGCGAAGAAGTATGTAGATGGACTTTTAAACACTGAATCACATAATGATATTATCAGACGCTCAGCGCTTTCTTATTTTGGTCAAGTAAGAAGCAGGTATAACTATAATCAGCTAAAAGAGTTAGCACAATATGGTGCTTTTAATTGGGAGTCCAGGCCAACGGTATTTTTGGAACTTGGAAAATATCAAAAAAGTAGACCGAATACTTTAGACTTTATTTTACCTTTTATTCAAGATAAAGATCGTTTTGTACGTATGGCAGTCGTCAAACAAATAGGTTTACATGGATCAAAATTACATTTTGGTTTGCTTGATAGCCTTGTAGAGTCTGATCCAGTATTATCTATCAATGTCCATAGAGCTAAAGAAAAGATAACGGGTCGTTATAAAAAGAAAAAAATAGATAGCTCTGATCAAAATACAGTACAAGAGTTGAAGAAAAAAATAAGTGAAATAAAAAATATTTTAGATAACTAATGAGTTTTTATTCAATCTGGCTCATACTTGAGCAAGATAGCCGAGCTAGATATCGGGATCTTATTATAAGACTATCCAGAAAATTAAAAACTCCAGTATTTGATCCACATTGTACACTCTATGGCAGGCTGAATATAGATATAGATAAGATTAAACCTATAGTAAGTGATTTGGTGAGTACAAAAGATCAATTTTCTACATCCATAAAAAGGCTCAAAACTGGAAAAACAAAATGGAAGTCACTGTATCTTCCCCTAGACAATAATGAAAATCTTAGTTATTTGTATGGTACTTGTAAAAATAAGTTTAGTTATGCACGAAGATACACTTTCGATCCTCATATCAGTCTTGCTTATGGTATTTTTGATCCAGAAACCGTTCATTATGCTACAAAGAATCTTACCATACCTGAGTATTTAGCATTTTCAGGAATTGCAGTGGTAAAGACAGGCGATGATATAAGCTCGTGGGAGATTGTCTTTCAGAGACAATTTTGGAGCAATTAAATAATGAAACCTAGTGAGTATCATATTTCATTTGATCACATAGTTTTTGTTTGCAATAACCTACCGTGGATAGTTAGGTTCAAAATCTTAATTTTCAACTAAGTTTTAATGAAGGAGTTTATCTATGAGAAATAGAGTTTTTTTAGTGTGTCTCTTAATCATTGTTTTGGGAATAGGCTGTAGTGTATCCAATGGTAAGGAGGCAAACATTGCACTGCCGACTATGATGTGTGGAATGTGTGAAACAAATATTAAAAGCGCTGTTGCTGATCTTGATGGTGCGATAAAGATAACCATTGATCTAGAAAAAAAATCTGGTCAAGTTGTTTATAATGAGAAAAAAATTAGCCTATCTCAAATTGAAGCAAAAATTGCAGGTGCTGGTTATAAGGCAAATAGTACCTCAGCAGATAAGTCAGCATACGATAATCTACCTCGCTGCTGCAAGGTTGATGGCTAAAAATCTTCTTTTAAATAATGTTTGGTAGTTATAAAAAAATTTTTAAATTTCCGGTGTAATCCGAAGTTACAACTTATTATGATTAGACTATTATTTCGACTACTGCTATGCGTTATTTTAGCAGGAGGGTTCCATATCTCCTCTTCAGGAGAATTACGCCTAGGTGATTCTTTGCTTGCGCAATCAAAGAAAAAGAAAAAGAAAAAATCTTCTAAAAAGAAAAAGTCATCAAGTAAAAAGAAAAAATCTTCTAAAAAGAAAAAGAAAAAGAAAAAATCTTCTAAAAAGAAAAAGTCATCAAGTAAAAAGAAACAAAAATCAGATCCCGCTGTTGCAAAGAGTGCTCCAGTAATAAACAAAGGACCTCAGATTAATGTAGCTGCATATGCGGATGAACTCTATCAATTAACGTGGCAGTTAGAAGCATCCAACAAAGAGATGGCAAGGGCAACTAGATATATCTATACTGAAAAGCCAAAAAAGAAAATTAATAATATTGAAAGTTTACCATTTCTCTCTACGGGTGACTATGAGACTGATGCTCGTAACAACCCGAATAATATATACATTCAGCGGCAACTGGGCCTGCATTATGAATCGATCAGCAATTGGGAAAGCGCAAAAGATATTTATCTAAGACAGATAAAAAAGCATCCAATAAACCCTGATGCTCACTTTTACTTGGGCTCATTTTATGCTATGCTTGGAGAGTATGAAAAGGCTAGACAATCTTTTGAGGAGGCTCTTGAACTTAATCCTGACCATAAGGGGACTGTTGATGCGATGGCTATGTATACCAATAATCCAGACCAGCGAGCTCTAAGCAGGCAGATTCTGGGTATGTCATCTGAGAGGGTTCCTGATGGCCCCGCACAGAAACTAACAATCATAAGACAGCGTCTAGTAGAGGGTAACTATACTGATGCACTTCGTTTATCTGAAGAAGGTCATAAGAATTTTCCAACGCATAATGGATTTTTACAGCTGATTGGAGAGACACATTTAGCTATGGGTAATGTAGAAGATGCGAAGTCTGCTTTTCAGCGTTCGATAAAACTTAATGCAAAGGATAAAGAGTCACATGTTTCGCTGGCCAATCTTTATTTTGATATTGGTAAATATGTATATGCTGCACTATCATTCAGTGATGTAATATATCTTGATCCTGAGAATACTGACTCTAGATATATGCAAGGCCTTAGTTATTTTAAGGCTCAAGAATGGGGAAGGGCTGCTGCTGCATGGGAAGATTTATTGCATTATAAGCCAGATAATGAGGTAGTGAGAGTTTTATTGCCTCAGACATATTATATCTTAGCAATAGAATATAACCGATTAGGAAATCCAGCTATGGGTAGGCGATCCTTTAAAAATGCTCTTTCTGTGAACTCCAGTACAGGCCAATGGTTGGCAAGTTCTATGTCTACTCTTGGTGGGTATTACCGTGAGAAAAGAATGTATCGTGAATCACTTGCAGCATATCAAGAGGTTATTGAGCTTATTCCCAATAATGCGAAAGCATACCTTGGAATAGGGCTTACATACTGGAACATGGATGAAAAGGATTTGGCTCGTAGTTCTTGGAAGAAAAGTATGAGTATCAAGCCAGAAAACAATGAGTCCCAGGGCTGGCTAATCCTCTCGGAACAAGGATCATAATCTGCAACAGTCATAATCCCTAGTATTCACTTATGATAAGATCGATCGCTTGTCTACTTTTTATCATAAGTTTTTCTTTCTCAATAGAAAATAATAATGGTGACTCCTTGGTAATGAAAGGAGTAAAGGCATTTTATAATTATGAGTTCGATCATTCTATTGATATTTTAGATGAAGCTCGCAATCTATATCCGAAACATCCAGGTGTTCATTTTATATGGTCATCTGCAAAATATTATGTTAGCCAGGGAATAGATCCGGTGCATGCTACCTATGATACCTTAGATAATACTCTAGATCAGATTGAACCTGTTTACAAGCGCTTTGTAGAAGCATATCCAGATAATAATGAATACAGGCTATATCTAGGGTCTACTAGAGGGCTTAGGGCTCGATCAAGTCTAGGAAATAAAGACTGGCTATCTGTACTTGTTCAGGCGTACAAAGGTTTTTCAATTATTGAACAGGTAGCTCAAGAAAATCCTAAATTGATTGACGCTCAGCTTCCTATTGGTATAGTTGAATACTATGCTAGTGTAAGCAATATTTTCATCCGCTGGGCAGTAAAACTATATGGGCTTGAGACCTCAAAAGATCTGGCACTAAAAAAGATTACTAATGCTGCAAATAATAGTAAGTGGGCCTGGATTGAAGCTTCTGGAATCATATCCTTTATCTATCTATGGTTGGAGGACATGCCTTATGAGGCTATTCAGTTTACAAGTAGACTATCTACTGAGTTTCCAAAAAATTTTTATTTCAATATCTTAAATCTAGAATCATTGATAAAAACAAATAGACTAGTAGATGCTAAAAAATTGATAGATGTTTTGGATAATAGGTACAGCCTTTTGACAGAACGCCAAAAAGATTGGTACGGTCCATATCTAAACTATGAAAAAGCATTACTGTTATTTTATGAAAAGAACTATCAAGAAGCATTGCCTCTTATAGACAAAGCAATAGAAAATTATTCTGGAGAGCTTGATATTATTCTCGGTAATTTATTTCTACTTAAAGGAAAAGTATTGGACTTGAAGGGAAATCGTAAGAAGGCAATAGCGTATTACAATAAGTGTCAGGATCTGGATAATTTTTCACATGTGATCAAGGAATCAAGACAATATTTAAGTATGCCGTATTTAGCAAATGGAAAAAATAAATAGTTTACAAGAGTATTGTTCGAATCTAACTAGCTATCAAAGGTGGTCTACTAGAGAGGTTAAAGTTGGTGAGGTCTGTGTTGGTGGAAGGAATCCAATTCGCATACAGTCTATGACCACAACTGATACTTTGAATACAAAGGCAACAATTGAACAATCAATTCGAATGATAGAAGCTGGCTGTGAGATAGTACGGATAACTGCACCTAGTATTAAAGAAGCAGAAAATTTAAAACTAATTCATCGTGGGCTAAGAGAGCTCGGGTATAATACGCCCCTGGTAGCAGATATTCACTTTACGCCAAATGCGGCAGAAGTTGCTGCCAGAATAGTTGAAAAAGTCAGGATTAATCCTGGAAACTTTGCTGATAGGAAAAAATTTGAGTTACATGATTATTCAGACAGAGAGTATAATAATGAGTTAGACAGAATAAGCAATAGATTTTCACCATTGGTTAAGGTTTGTAAAGAGTATGGCACAGCAATGCGTGTTGGTACTAACCATGGCTCACTCTCTGACCGGATACTGAGTCGATATGGTGACACCCCAATGGGTATGGTAGAATCAGCCATGGAGTTTTTAAGGATATGTGAGTATTGGAATTATTATGGTATTATTCTATCGATGAAAGCCAGTAACACCCAGGTTATGGTACAGGCCTATAGATTTCTGGTTAAGAAGATGACAGATGAGGGGATGAACTATCCACTTCATCTTGGAGTAACAGAGGCTGGTGATGGGGAAGATGGGAGGATTAAATCCTCAGTAGGTATTGGCTCTCTTTTAGAGGACGGTATAGGAGATACAATAAGGGTATCTCTGACTGAAGAGCCAGAGAATGAGATTCCTGTAGCAAAGATTCTAGCGGAGCGATATGAGGCTGGCGTTAATACCTATCCTTTAAAGCCAATTCTTTCTTTACCCTATGATCCGTATTTTCATAATCGGAGAAAAACCATTAGGGTTAACAATATTGGCTCTGAGGATGTTCCTAGAGTTTTTGCAGATATTTCACACATGAATATGATTAATCCTGAAGATCTAGCTCCTTTAGGATATTTATACTCAAAGGATAAAGATAAGTGGCACTTATCTGACCAAGCAGTTGATTATATTTATGTGGGAGATAGGAAGGTAGATTTTAGGCTCCCTGGGACTTTGTCAGTTATTCAAAACTCAGAAGCGTGGGGTAATAACTCTTTTTCTTTTCCACTGTTTGAGGTTGATAGCTACAAAAAAGCATTAGCTAGATCAGATAAATTAAATTTTATATGCCTAGATGAAAAAATCTTTACAGATGAATTGAATCATCTGCTAACTCAAGATAGAACACTAGTGATTATATTAAAAAACTCTGATGATCATAGTACCATAGTTCAACGAAAGTTTATTATTGATATGATAAACAGAGGAATTACAACACCGGTAATAATTAATAGATACTATAATACTAAGTCAAATCTAGAGTTTCTATTACACAGTTCAACGGATATTGGTTCTCTATTAATTGATGGACTTGGTGATGGTGTGTGGATAGACTTTGATTCTGACAATGGTCTTGTTAATCAGACAGTATTTGGTATACTCCAGGCATCCAGGATGCGTATTTCAAAAACAGAGTATATATCATGTCCTTCTTGCGGTCGGACATTGTTTGATCTTCAAGAGATTACTTCTAATATCAGAGAAGTCACAAATCATCTTAAGGGAGTAAAGATTGGTATTATGGGATGTATTGTCAATGGTCCCGGCGAAATGGCTGACGCAGATTATGGATACGTTGGGACTGGTACTGGGTCTATTTCTCTCTATAAAGGCCAAGATGTAGTTAAGAAAAATATACCCACAGATAAAGCAGTAGATGCACTTATTGATCTTATTAAAGAGCACGGAGACTGGATTGACCCTGTATCGGTTTAGCATTGTTCCTGATTTTATCTAGATTGTATAATCAGGGTGTCATTTCAGGATGTTTTAATAAAAGAGGAAGCCATGAAGAAATATCTTCTAATTCTTAGTTTAATAGGAATCTTACTAGCGCAAAGCCAAAATAACGAGTTGGCATTATCGCCTGTTGTTACCTATTGGAAAACATTAACAATTGAGGAAAAAGAGACTTTTTTATTTTCCTATCTTGTACAAGTTTATGAGACCCACACAGAGCTAAAAAAAGATATTGGCTATGGTGGTATTACTGAGTGGTACTATGATAACAGGGCAGAGTTAATTTATGGTATTTTTGATCACCTAAATCAGGTTGATATTTATCAGATGGTAAAATGGGTTGACGAGTATTATTCCCATGGAGAGTATGCGAATAAACCATTTTTTGAAGCACTTGAGTTCGCATTTCGTTTTCAGCAAGCCGCTGGCAGTACACTGCTAGAAAAATATGAGGATCTACAGTTTAGAAAGATCAAACCCAAGGATAATTAATGTCACTATTCAGACCTCGTTTTATGCGATCCTGGTTGGAGTCATACCAGCGAGGTGGTCTAAAAGAGTTGCTAACTGAAAAAGGCTGGAAAGTTGTTCTAGCCTTTTTTCTTTTTTATTTGATTAGAGACTCTGTACTCTATATTTTTTTCCCATGGCTTGGGTATACACAACTAAGCACATGTTTCTAATAATGAAAAAATTATTTTTTCTATTACCTATAATGGTTTCCATCCTAATAGGTCAGATTGAGTTCAAGCATGAATGTAATCAATCAAGATCTGTAAATCGTTGGTTAAATGCTCAGTCAACACTAACAGAGAATCAAGATAAGATGGATATATCTTACTATGGTATTGAGCTAGATATAGACTTTGATTCTCAGATGATAGATGGTTTTGTAGATATAGAAGGACTCGTTGGAATGAATCAGCCTGATTCATTTGAGTTTGATTTATTAAGTACTATGGTCGTGGACTCTGTAAAATATTATGGGCAGATTTCTACATTTACTCATCAGGATGATAGAATTAAAATACCTGCTCCGGATGTTACTATCCCTGAAGGTTACAGTTTTTCTATTAGTATTTTTTATCATGGGACCCCCGCATACTGTGGGGCCTCTGGGTTCAAGTTTGATGAACACCTTGGAATTGATCATGTGTGGACACTGTCAGAAGCATATTGCGCACGAAGTTGGTGGCCGTGTAAGGATGACCCTAGTGATAAGGTAGACTCCGTGGATATTATTGTAACCGTGCCAAGTAATCCTGATTTTATAGTTGCGTCCAATGGTACTCTTCAGAGCATGACCCAGACCGAAAATAAAAAAAAATATCACTGGCAAGAAGTCTATCCTATAACTACGTATTTAGTTTCATTGGCGGTATACCCTTACACAGTGTGGTATGACGAATATATCTCTTCTGTGTCTAATAATACGATGCCTATTGTGCATTATGTTTTTCCTGATCGTTATGAAGGATCATATGCAAACTATTCACTTACAAATGATATGATGGTTCTTTTTTCAGAACAATTTGGAGAGTATCCATTTATAAATGAAAAATATGGTCACGCTGATTTTGGATGGGGTGGTGGTATGGAACATCAGACGCTGACCAGCATGGGAGGGTATTCACAAGGCCTAATTGCACATGAACTAGGGCACCAGTGGTGGGGTAATCTGATTACATGTAAAACGTTCCATGATATTTGGCTTAATGAGGGATTTGCTAGATATTGTCAGGCTCTATGGGTTGAACATCAGAATGGAGAGGAAGCATATATTAGTTTTATGAACAATCATATTTACTATGGTGAGGGAACAATCTACGTGGAAAATCCATCTTTAAATTCAGATATATTCATAGCTGGGTTATCCTATAATAAAGCATCATGGGTTTTACACATGCTAAGACATATGGTTGGTGACAGCACATTTTTTAATATACTTAAATCCTATGCATCCAACGATTCACTCAGATATAATGTGGCGTCGACATCCGATTTTAAGGATGTTTGTGAGGATGTATCTGGCTTGGAACTTGATGACTTTTTTGACCAGTGGATATACGGTGAAAAATATCCTAAGTATCAGGTCTCCTGGTGGCTCGAGGATCAAGATGTTTATAAGGTAAAGATTGAGCAGTTACAGTCAACAGGTTATTTTTCAATGCCCATAGATATTTATTTGGTTGGTAGCCACGGACCTTTAACCCATGACACAACTTTTGTTGTAAATAATTCTGGCTCGAGCCAGACATATGAATTTTCTGGCTTAGATCATTTGGTTGAGAGTGTAACCCTTGACCCAGATGGATGGATTCTAAAAGAAGTCAGCTATACTACTACTGGTCTTAATAATATTATCGCAAAGAATATTTCTGTTGGTCAGGCGTATCCTAACCCTTTTAATTCAGGTACCAGGTTAGACTATTATATAGATCCTGAACTTGGCGATATAGACATAGCTATAGACATTCTAGACATTAGTGGAAGGCGAGTTCAGACATTAATAGATAAAAAGGTGAGTTCTGGTTTTCACTCAGTTTTTTGGGAATCAAAGAATAGAGCTACCGGTGTTTATTTCATTCAGCTTTTGACAACTGATTTTATCAGTACCCAAAAGATTGTGCTATTAAAATAAATATCTATGGACAGCATCAGAATAAAAAATTTAAGGATACCAGCAAGACACGGTGTCTATGAATTTGAAAAAGAAAAAGATGGGACCTTTGAACTCGATCTAGAGCTTTATCTACCTTTATTGAAAGCTGGAAAGAGCGATAGATTAGAAGATACTATTAACTATGAAGATATTATTTCTACTGCTACCAAAGCTTTTACGGATAAACATTATGCACTTGTTGAGGCAGCAGCAGACTCAGTATGCGATAGGTTGTTGACTGAGTTTGACATTGATAAGATCACTATAAGAGTCAGAAAACCACATGCTTTGATTGATGCAGATTTTGATACCGTTGAGATAGAGCTTAATAGAAAAAATGAAGACAAAAAATAAAGTATATCTTTCTCTAGGTTCGAATGTTGGTGATCGAGAGTCAAACATTGCACAGGCAATAACTGCGCTAGAGGTTTCTCAAGATATCGATAATGTTACCAGCTCGTCATTTTACCTGACAGAACCACTATATAATAAAGACCAAGAATATTTTATTAACACCGTTGCAAAGCTTGAAACAACCATGAAACCATTTGATCTTCTCGATCTCACAAAAAATATTGAGTCTATGCTTGGCAGAAAAAAGCATAGAAAAAAAAATATGCCTAGAATTATAGATATTGATATTTTAGTACATGGAGACTCAGTTATGGAAACTAAAGAACTGGTAATCCCGCACCCAAACATTGTCCATAGAAAATTTGTATTAATTCCATTTGATGAGATTGCTCCTGATTATAAGATACCACTAATAAATTCATCTGTTCATGAGCTACTTGTGAATTGTCAAGACCAATCGTTTGTTGGCTTACACGATATGGAATATAAAGCATGAGAAACTTATACTACATAGCAATAGAAGGGCCTATTGGAGTTGGCAAGACAAGTCTTTCTGAACTGCTTTCAAAAGAACTAGGTGCAAGATTAGTTCTTGAAGACTTTGAAGATAATCCATTTTTACCAGATTTTTATAATGACCCGGAGCGTTTTGGCTTCCAGACACAATTATTTTTCTTATTACAGAGATATCGTCAACAGCAGGATCTGAGGCAAGTGGATATGTTTCAAAAATTATTGATAACTGACTATATGTTTGTAAAGGATCGATTATTTGCTTCACTAAATCTCAATGACAAAGAAATGAATCTTTATGATACCATAGCAAGTTTGCTGGAGCGAAATATAATTAAACCAGATTTAGTTATTTATTTGCAGGCTGATACGGATATCCTTATGAAAAATATTGAAAAACGCGGTAGAAATATGGAGAGGAATGTTACTTGGGAGTACATAGACGCCTTGAACCAGGTTTACACTGAATATTTCTTTCGGTACCAGGATACGCCATTGGTCATAATCAATACAAATAATATCGATTTTGTTGAAAATGAAAATGATTTGAAAGAGGTGATTCAATATATTCGACAGCCTGTTTCTGGAACCAAGTTTTTTAATCCCGTATCCGAGTTCTAGCTAGATGAAGATAATTATTCTATTATCTATCTTAGGATATATTATCTATAGAATAAGTAAATTTTTGGTTCCTTTCTTTTTATTTAGTGAGCGAAAAACAGAAAAAGCAAAGAAATCAGAATTTAATAGAAAAGTACGCAGTATGGATATACAAGATGCCGAGTATGAAGATAAATGAAATACGATAAGCATATATTTATTTGTAAAAATGATAGGGGTGAAAATAGTACAAGACAGAGTTGTGGAAGCTGCGGAGGCTTAGATATAAGAAAAGAATTTGTAAGCCTGATCAATGCCGCCGGACTAAAAGGAAAGATAAGGGCGAATAAGTCTGGCTGCTTGGACCTTTGCGAGCAGGGCCCAGAAATCGTGATATACCCGCAAGGATTGTGGTACTTGAACGTAGAGAAAAGAAATATAGAAAATTTTTTTATGAATCTGTTATTGGTGGTAATCAAGTTGCTGAGCTTATCGCAGACAAGAAACAATTA
>Ga0257113_1000193_pt1 | contig 19015 bp, 13 predicted proteins | sample LP_taG_4_FD_191568 | JGI IMG/M metagenome (GOLD analysis project Ga0257113, IMG submission 191568) | Marine microbial communities from Northeast Subartic Pacific Ocean, Canada - LP_J_2015_P26_2000m | ecosystem: Environmental > Aquatic > Marine > Oceanic | place: Canada: Northeast Subartic... | reverse complement strand
GGTGCGTATACTCTTTTCAATTTTTTCACAAACTCAACATTACTAGCATGCCCAGCTCTAGCAGCAGTAACATGACCTTTTATCGGCGTCCCAAGTAAAGCTAAATCTCCGATTAGGTCCAAAGTTTTATGACGTACTGGTTCATTTTTAAATCTTAATAGCTTACCGTTTAATATGCCATTTGCACCTTGAATCATTGTTTCTTCAATACCTAATAAATTTTGTATTCGGTCCATTTCAATTTGATCTATTTTTTTATCAACAATCACCAAAGCGTTATCTAATCCGCCACCTTTAATAAGACCCTGCTCTTTTAGCATCTCTATCTCACTCAAAAAACAGAAAGTTCTTGCTGGAGCAACTTCAACAGCAAAATCTTCTTCCATATTATAAATCGCTTCATACTGTGTACCTAGAGCTGGAAGCGGATACTCAACTAAAAAAGTAACTCGAAAGCGATCACTGGGAATCACATGAATATCAATATCACGATAATAATCTGTATAATTAACAGCTCGAGTTATTTCTAGAACTTTTCTTTCTGACTCTTGAATAACAATACCAGCATCCATAAGTGCATCAACAAAATCTTTTGCGCTACCATCCATCACAGGAGGTTCTTTACCATTTAACTCAATCATTACGTTATCTATTCTAAGCCCGGTAACTGCGGCTAAGGCATGTTCAACTGTATGTATACGAACATCATTTTCTTCGATTGTAGTCCCACGCGAGATATCTACAACATGATCAATATCCGCCTTTATTTCTGGCGAATCTTTAATATCAGATCGAACAAATCTGATACCATAATTCTCTGGAGCAGGATGAAATGTGATTACACTATCAACACCTGTATGCAAACCAATCCCTTTACATGATTTTGAATGACGAATAGTTCTTTGTTTTCGATGCATATCTTAGTTTTTTGTAGAATTTTGAATTAATTGATTTAATTTTTTTCTAATATTTAAGATCTCGCTGTAAATAGCATCTCTCTTGTGCTGTTCTTTAATAGGTCGAGCAGGATAACCACCATACATTTCACCGCCAGATAGTGACTTTGTTACACCAGATTTAGCCGCAATAATAGACTCTGGACCTATTTCTATATGTGGGACAACACCAGCCTGTCCTGCCAGAATACAATCATCCCCTATTTTTGCACTACCTGCAATGCCTACTTGAGCAGTTATTAAACATCTTTTACCAATGTGTACATTATGACCAACATGTACTAAGTTATCTAATTTGGTCATATTACCTATAATAGTTTTTCCAATAGTAGCACGATCAATCGCAGAATTAGCACCTATTTCTACATCATTTCCAATCAGGACAGTGCCTGTTTGTGGAATTTTAAAATATTGCTCTTTATCTTTAACAAACCCATACCCATCACACCCAATAACGGCTGAACCATGAATTATAACTTTATTTCCAATAAAAATATTGTGATAGACTACAACATTTTGATAAATCTTACATCTTGAACCAATTTTTGTATTTTTACCAATATATACGTTTGCACCAATAAAAGTAGAATCACCAATATTCACACCAGCTTCCACAACGGCTCCAGCTTCAATAGTAACATTATTACCAATACTTGATGATGCATCAACAACCGCTTTTGGATGAATTCCTTTAGAATTGTATTCATCAGAAAAGAACATAGATAAAACTTTTGCCATAGCCAATTGGGGATTTTCTACTATAATACCATCCCTGCCAGACAAATAATTTTCATTAGAAACAATTACAGCTGATGCAATAGTATTATCCATATATTTTTTATATGCTTGATTTCCAAGAAATGTAATAGTTCCCATTTCCCCATTCTGAATTTCTGAGACACCACTAATTTCGACCTCTGGATTTCCTGATATTTGTCCATCAACTAACAAAGCAAGATCCTTTAATTTGTATTTCAATTATTAAATTATTTTGAGGTTTCTAATTTTTTTAATTCATGAAGTACATCATCTGTGAGATCATATTTAGGCTTATAATATAGGAGCCCAACAGAAGCATCTATGATATAATCGTAACCGTCATTAATCGCAACCTTATCTACAGCCTTTTTTACTTTACCTAAAATATCATACTCCATTTGAGCTTGTTTTCGCATTAACTCTCCTTGAGGGCCAACTTTTTCAGCTTGATAAGTTTGAATCTGACGTTCAGTTTGTTCAATCTCTTGTTTTATACTTTCACCTTTATCTAAAGACATCAATCTTTTCACTTCATAATCCTGCTTTAAACTATCAAGTTTTTTGACTCGCTGGTCAAACTCAAACTGTACTTTTCGATATTCAAGTTGCAATTGAGACTCTGCTTCTTTGAACTCTTCATATTCACTTCTAATTCTTTCAGATAAAATGTACCCAATTTTTAGCTGAGCACTGGCAGTTGTGCTCAAACTCATTAATAAAATAATAAATATTATTTTTCTATTTATTGTTTTCAACTCTTCCTCCTTAAAATAATTAAAACTGTTGTCCTATTGTTATTGATGTTTTCCATCCTTCAGCTTCACCATCTCCATTTAAATCATCAAATCCATATCCAAAATCAAAACCAAGTTTTCCTATCATTGGCATAAAAAATCTAATTCCTACTCCAGCTGATCTTTTTAGATCAATTGGCCCTAATCTAGGGAGGTTAAATTTCTCTTGTAAATGTGATTCAATCCAGACATTTCCCATTTCTGCAAATATCATCCCAAATACAACCGGATTTTCAGAAAAAGGAACCCGAAACTCTGTTGTAACTTTTACTAGAGCATTGCCACCAAAAGGACCTCCACTTGAGGACAGTGGCCCTACTCTATTATCTTCATATCCCCTTAACGGATTTCCATAAATCATACCACTTCCACCCATAATAAAACGTTCATTAAAAGGAATTACTGATCTCTCATTATCCTTTGATGGCAGAGCCTTTATTCCTCCAAGTTTTACAGAACTCATCAAGACGAATTTCCAGAATGTAGGAGTATACCACTCTAGATTCAATATATGTTTATGAAAATCCTCATTCCCTCCAAGAGCACCTCCAGATATACTACTACTTAGAGCCATTAATGAACCGATAGTAGGAAACTCAGGATGATCACGACTATCACGACTTATAGCTTGGTTTATACTAATCCCCACTGTTTGATTTAATCCCCCAGTATAAAGCTCCAACTGTTCAGGATTTTCAGCTTGGTATGTTCTCTGATGCGCTGTGAAAGACCAGCTCCCTCTAAAATAATCGTCTGGCCATTTAAATCTTCTTCCCCATCTAAAACTACCACCTTTTGTGATCATATCTAAAGGCGCATAATACATTGATGACCTTCCAGAAAAACTATAAAACAAAGAACCGCTTAATAAATTATTAGTATCATTAACCATAGGGTCTGTGAAACTAAGTGTGGCTCTTTCTCTCTTTTGAGGCTGATAACTGCTCCCAAAATATGTAGTATTATAATTAGCAGCACCCACCTCAAAAGATAATGCAAGATGCTGGCCTCTCCCTCTAAAGTTAGGTAAGGAAAAACCTCCTCCTCCAGTCACTCCAAACGCCTGGCTAAACCCCATATTCATATTAGCCTGGCCGGAGGATTTTTCCTCAACAGAGATTTCTATATCTACTTCATCATCATCAACAGGGACTACATCCGGAATAACATTACCAAAATAATTCAACATCATTATTTCACGATGAGTTCGGAGAAGTCTTTCTTTATTAAATACATCGCCAGGATATATTCGCATTATTCTTCTAATAACGTTTTCACGAGTTCTTTCATTACCTTTAATTGATATATTTCTTATAAAGACTTTATGGTTCTCAGATATAATAAAATGAACATCAAGAGAATCATTATCTACAGGAATAATCTCTGGCTCTATGCGGCTATAGATATATCCTTTATCCATATACAGCCCCTGCATTCTGTCATATACTGCTCTCTGAAAATCCTCTTCACTATAATTTTCTCCTTTTGATAATCCGAGAGCACGGGACAATATATTCTCAGCATAAAGAGTATGTCCTTCCCAAGAAAAATTTCTGTATTTGTATTTTGGCCCTTCATGAATGTATAAAATTATGTCCAGGTATTTACTATTCCCATCATACAACACCGAATCTGTAATAATAGCAAAATCTCTGTGACCCTTATTGCGATAAAAATCATTGAGTTTATCTTTGTCTTGATCAAGTTTTTCTTTGTCAAAAGCAGTCCTCCAAAAATAATACCATCTTTGCTGTTTTGTTTCTTTCATCAAAAATCTCAGGCGAAAATCAGAATAGGTTTCATTACCTTCAAAATATATGTTTCTAAGTTTAATTTTTTCATTTTCTTTAATCTTAAAAATTATATCCTTGGTAATACTCTGGGCTTTACCATCAAAAAGGTTAGACACGTTATTTGAAGTTATTAATTCAAAATCTATATCAGCTTTTAGGAATCCTTTTTCCGCATAAAGCTTTTTCATTTTTTTTATTTTATCATGGATCAGATTTGGTTTAATTCTATGTCCTGTAGTGATTTCCAATTCTTCTTTAAACTTACTGTCTTTTATTTTTCGATTACCTTGAAAAATAACCTCACCAATTACCGAAGATTCAGTAACTACAAGTGTAATGCTAACCTCATTATTATATTCATTGTCATATCTAATCTGGACATCCTCGAATAAGCCAAGTTGCCATAAACGCTTTATCGCTCTTGGAAATTCTGTGGAAGAAACAGTTAATCCTTTTCTTAATCCTGAAGTAAAAATAATAGTATTAGCTGAGGAAACTATATTCCCTTCTACCTTTACGTCTTTTAAAACAAATTCCTGAGATGATTGTGGAAAAAGCAGAGTAAAAAATAATATACTATAAATTAATTTTTTCATTTATTCACTAATTTGTTCACTGGTTTTACCAAATCTGCGCTCTCTATTTTGAAAATCTAAGATCGCCTTAAATAATTCTTCTTCACGAAATGAGGGCCAATAAGTATCAGTTAAATACATCTCAGTATATGCAGACTGCCACAACAAAAAATTACTTATTCTTAATTCGCCACTAGTTCTTATTAATAAGTCAGGATCCGGGAGTGTTTTAGTATCTAAAAAAGATGAGAATAATTCTTCATCAATAGATATACTATCTATATTCCCTGTTTTCGCTTCATCTACTATATTTTTAACCGCATTGAGGATCTCTTGTCTGCTTCCATAATTCAAAGCCAAAATTAGATTTAAGCCTGAGTTATTAATTGTTAACTCTATACCTTCTCTAATTCCATTTATTGTCCCTTTTGGCAATACTGAGATATTTCCTATTGCAGAAAATTTAACATTATTTTTATGAAGCTCTTTTATTTCATTTTTTATTGTACTTAACAATAGCGTCATAAGCGCATTCACTTCTTTCTTAGGCCTGTTCCAATTTTCGGTAGAAAACGTATAAAGAGTTAAATACTTTACCCCGATCTCTCCACAGATTCTTGTGATTTCTCTTACAGAATTTATTCCTTCCCTATGTCCTGCTATCCTTGGAAGGCTTCTTTCCTTAGCCCATCTTCCATTACCATCCATTATTATAGCAATATGTTCTGGGACATTATTTACATTAATATTTTTTAATCCTTGAGTACTCATATTAATTGTGTTGGGAAATTACCTACGACAAATTGGCTGAACAACTCGCAACCTGCCATTATTTAGATATTATAACATGAAAATTAAACTATAATAATTGCGAAGTGTTCCACATTTCGGTTAATTCAAAATAGCTAGTAATTGATCAACAATTGAAAAATATATATTTGAGATTTTATGATCAGGAATTTTTTGAACTATAGGTTCTCCATTATCTGTACAAACTACAATATCATTAGATATTGGTATTTGGCCCAGAAGAGGAATATTTAATCGTTCGCTTTCAGATTTTCCACCACCTTTTTTGAATAGATCTATATTTATTTCAAAATTCCCAGCTTCACTAATCTGTATACTAGACCCGTCTGTAAGTATTATCTCTCCACCGTTCTGCATTTTCCCACTAGAGGTTTTTATAACACCATCTAGAATAAATCCAGACATATTTTCTATAACGCCAAGGATTGGTGTTTTAACTTTTTTAAACATATCTGCGCCTTTTCGTACATCTGAAAGCGCGATATCTTGTGGTGTCGTTACAATAATTGCACCTGACATACGTAATTTCTGTGTAAGAGTAAGTTGTACGTCTCCAGTACCCGGCGGTAAATCTAAGATTAAAAAATCTAGATCACCCCAATCTACATCCCTGAAAAACTGCTCTGTCATTCTTGAAACAAGTGGCCCCCGCCAGATGACAGGAGTGTCATTACCACTTAAAAAACCGAAGCTCATTATTTTCATTCCATATCTATCTAATGGTACTAATTTATTATCTTCCGTCATCTCAGGTTGTTGGTTAACGCCAAGTATAATTGGCAATGATGGTCCATAAATATCTAGATCCAATAAACCAACAGTACACCCTTTATGTTTTAAACCACAAGCAATGTTTGAAGCCACAGTAGATTTTCCAACACCACCCTTTCCACTAGCGATAGCAACAACATGTTTTACTTTTGGCAGAATCGGTTCTATTGTTGGGGTTTGAGCACTAGATGATTCGGATGGTGAATTACCATTATCTTTATCATCAATAATAACAGATACTGATGAAAAATGATCCGTTAAATGTTTTTTAATAGTTTGAACAAGTAAATTTTTCTTTTCTTCATTCTGAGATGTGATTTTCAAATATATGTTAATATTTTCAGATTTGATCTGAATATCCTTAACCATTCCAAAAGATATAATGTCCCGGTTGAATCCAGGGTAATTAATTTTACTAAGTAATTCTTTTACTTTATTCTTATCCATAAAAACTTTTTATATAAAAAAACGGCTGTACAAACAACCGTTTATTTTTCTATTATTATTATCTGTATTTCTATCCTGAATACTCTTGTCCAAAATATTCATAGTTAAGAGAGATATATTTACTCCATTCTTCAGGGATTTCACTTTCGTCAAAAATAGCCTCAACAGGGCATTCAGGTTCACATGCACCACAATCAATACACTCCTCAGGGTTTATGTATAACTGTTTCCCTTCTGGATCAAATCCAGGTTCTTTTACTTCTGCTCCAGCACCCGTTTTGTCATCAGGTCCATGAATACAATCAACAGGACAGACCTCAACACAAGCAGTGTCACAGGTACTAACACATGGTTCAGCAATAATATAAGTCATTGTTTTACTCCTAAAACTTTAAATAAAGATTATAATTAGATCTTATTCGGTTTCCAAATCCGTTAAATTTATATTGATTTGATTTAAGGTTACAAAAAAGATTTAAAAAAAAATTTATTGACATAATTTTAAAATAAGGAAACAAATGCATCTGGTAATTGATCAAGGAACATCCTCTACAAAAGCATTTCTATTTGATGCTTATGGACATATTACTTATAATGAAAAACTTAATCACCGATTATATTATCCATCTAGAAATCACATAGAGTGTGATGCATTAGAAATATTTAATGCCTGCAAGAGCTTGATATCGAGATCGGTAAAAGTAAGCAAAAATAATCCCATCTTATCTTTGGGGCTATCTGTACAAAGATCAACCTTTTTATTTTGGGATAGATTAACTATAACACCTGTCACAATGGCACTTAGCTGGCAAGATAGTAGATCCAAAGACATAGTTGAAAATCTAAAGCAGCATTCGGATTGGATTTACAACACAACCGGGTTACCTCTGAGCCCACATTTTGGTGGACCTAAATATCAAAAAATGATTAATGAATTGCCTCTATTAAAGAAAAAAATCACTAATGGAGATGTCATTTTTGGTACACTTAGTAGTTATATAACTCATGCTTTAACAAAAATAGCAGCAATTGATCATTCTATAGCATCTAGAACTTTATTACTTGATATTAATACTTGTACCTGGTCAGATGAATGTTTAGATCTGTTTGAAATACCTAAATCAAGTTTGCCTATAATAAAACCCACATATCATAATTATGGAAAAGTTTTGGATTATGATTTTAATCTTAATTGTGTTATTGGAGACCAACAGGCTGCACTTATAGGGCAAAATGGATTTTCAGAAATGAGTATCGGAATGAATTTTGGTACTTCTGCAAGTGTGTTATATAATTCAGGCAGTAAGCCAAACTTAATTAATGGTTTAATCACAAGTGTTTTATATTCTGAAAGTAAAAAAAAGATCTATCTTTCTGAGGGAACAATAAATGCATGCAACTCCCTATTTTATTATTTAGAGAAAATTTTAAATATTGACCATAAACATATGCTATGGGATGAACGCTGTAAAAATCAAGATACAGAGGGAATATTTATTTCAGGGTTTTCAGGAATAGCAGCACCATATTGGTTATCTGGGTTTGAAGATATTTATTGGAATATTAATAGAAATAATAAAAATGAAATCATTAGGGCAGGAATGGAATCTATTGGTTTTTTAGTTAATGATATTATTGAAATGTTAAGAGTAAATATTTCGACCAATTTTAATCTAATAACAGCTAGCGGAGGTGGAGCTAGAGATTCACTTCTACAGTTTATTGCAGACTTAAGTGGTCAATTTATCAGACGTCCAAAAATGAGAGATAAGACTGCTATAGGAGTTTACCGAATATTAAATAATGATTATAATAATAAAATAATCGATGAAAGTGATTTATATGAACCGACTACGGATCGAGATAAAATAATAATAAAAATTAAACAATGGGGGGAAATCATTTCTTTATTGAAATAATTAATATCATTTGTTTTTATAAGCTATCAAATATTCCTTAGCAGCTTCATAAGTATTTTCAATTTCCCCATCTAGTATTGCATCCTCAACAGATTTCTTTATCAGACCAACTTCTTTACTTTCTTCAAGCCCAAAAATTTCCATTATTTCTTTTCCTCTAATTGGGCTCTGGAATTTCTTTGCCGAATCTTTATCTAATACTACCCGCATTTTTTTTTCAACAAGATAAAAATTATTTAAATATCTTTTAACCAATTGTGTGTTCTTCGTGGTTATATCAGCTCTGCAAAGAATCATCAAATCTTTAAGTTCATCACCAGCTGATACCATTAACCTCCTAACTGCAGAATCTGTAACCTCAGATTTAACAAGTGCTATTGGCCTTAAGTGTAAAAGAGTAAGTTTTTTTAAATATTTGGTTAGGTAATTAGAAAGCCGCATCCTTTTTGCAACTTTAATAAGCATCTTCTCACCAATAGCATCGTGTCCATGAAAAGTATATCCTTTTTTGTAATCAATTTTTCGTGTTTTTGGTTTTGCAATATCATGAACTAATGCTGCAAATCTTATTTCCATTTTTTCTGTTAATTCTGCAGCATTATCTACCACCTGTAGTGTATGTGAAAATATATCTTTATGATGCCACTCTGGAGATTGTTTCATATCGTACATGATATCAATCTCTGGGAAAACAATCTTCATTAAACCGGTTTTTTGTAATATACTTAGCCCAACAGATGGTTTGGCTGTCATTAAAATTTTAATAAACTCATCTCGAACTCGCTCCCAAGATACAATCTTTATCCTATCAGCTTGTTTTATGATTGAACTAAGACATTTTGGCTCAATCTTAAAGTTTAGCCTTGAAGAAAAATAAGCTGCACGCATCATCCTTAATGGATCATCTGAAAAAGTTTTATCAGGATCCATTGGTGTTTTTAAAATTCCCTTTTTCAGATCTGCAACACCACCCAATGGATCTATGAGCTTGCCAAATTTGTCAGGATGAATGTCCATCACCATTGCATTAATTGTAAAGTCTCTTCTTTTTAAATCTTCTTCAAGATTTGCATATTTGACTTCTGATGGTTTTCTAGACTTGACATCATACTGCTCCATCCTAGAACTAGCTACCTCTATTTGGAATGCTTTATTAGGTATTAAAGCGGTTCCAAATTTTTCAAAAGAAACAATCTTTTTCACTCCAATAGTAGTAGCTAATTTTCTTGCAAATAAAATCCCATCCCCTTCTACCATTAGATCCAGATCCTGAATCTTTTTGCCAAGAATTAGGTCTCTTACAACACCTCCCACAACATATACTCTTGTATTTTCTTTCTTTCCAATTTTACCCGCTATTATTGCCATCTCTAAAATGTGCTTATAGATAGGTTGATCTATTGTTTTTCCTATATTTACCATGGATTAATATTAACGTGAAATCTATATTATATAAAAATAAGTTAGACAATTCACTTGTTTTAGGGAAAAACTTTAATATATTTTTAGGTTATGAGAAAACTATTCTCTTCTATACTTAGCATTTTCTTTATAATCACGCCTATATTTTCACAGTTTGGATCAATCAAAATTAATTTTGATGATAGGCTGCTTAGGAGCGATGAAAAACGTGATCTTCTAAATTTAAAAGAGGATATTCGACAATTTTATCTAAACACAAATTGGGATAAAGAATATAGCGACTTGGAGATCCCACTTCATATTCAACTAGTTTTTGAAGGAGCAGCCACAAAGGGAAATGTAAAAACCTATATCTGCAAGGCTTTATTTTCAAATGGTGGTGAGCTAAGGTATTTTGATAAAGGTGTTCAGTTTTATTATAGCCCGGGGAGCAGTCTTTATTTTGATCTAGTATTGTTTGAGCCATTATCAGCATTTTTAGCGTTTTACGCCCATTTAATATTGGGAGGTGAAATTGATACATATGATTTTAGAGGTGGAACCACAGCATATGAAATAGCCAGAGATATTAGTTTGAGGGGGGCATCTTCTGATTATCAAAAAGGCTGGGGCTCAAGAATTTCATTAGTCGATGATATAAGTAAAAACTCTGGTCTAAGATCTGCCCGTTTATCATATTATATTGCAACAGATCTAATGAAAGAAGGAAATATTGATGAAGCCGTAAAGGAGTTTAATAATATGCTGGATGGACTAGAACAAAGCTATACTGACTTTAGGAGGGAACAGTCAACACAATACTTTATGAAAATACATTCTGAAACACTATCAAAAATATTTAGTAGAATCGGGAGAAAAAAACTACTAGTTGATCTAAAACAACTAGATCCAGATAATAATGAAACATACCAGCTCTATTTGGATAAAATGTCTAAATAAGTTTGTTTTTTCATTAAATAATATTTAACAACTATGGAGAATTGAGCCATGTTTTCCATAATTTTTTTATCCTCTAACTTTCTTAATATTGCAAACTTACTTCGTTTTTTAATTATTACTTTTGGGTGAAGAATAATCCAAATTAGTGCCCTTAAAATTGCACTTAAATGCTTCCAGTCTAACATTGCCATGGAATAAAAACAGGCAACTACTTCCAATATTAATCTGGGTATACCAATAGTTAAAACATTATATATAGAATAATTACTAAAAAGCATTAACAATGAGTTTCTATGATTGAGGTAATATTTTTTATGAGTATACATAGGTAGTGTTAACGCATTTTTATGATATACTATTGACCTGGGGTCTACCCAGACCTCAAACCCCATAGCATAAAATCTCCAACACAGATCAACCTCTTCCATATGTGCAAAAAAAGTTTCATCAAAACAACCTGCTTTTTGAAATATTTTTTTTCTGACCATTATACATGTCCCAGATGACCAAAAACATTTTTCTTTATTGTTATACTGATCGGAATCAATCTCCTGATATGAAAAAATTCTTCCTCTAGCAAAAGGAAAACAATATATATCCATATGCCCCCCTGAGCCGCCTGCATAATCAAAAAGACTCCTATCATAATAGTTTAATATCTTGGGCTGAACTGCGGCTATGTCAGCGTTTGCATCCATGGTATTAACTAAGGCAGATACCCAATTCCTATCTTGGACTGTATCATTATTTAAAAAAATTAAATACTCTCCACTAGCTTTATCTGCACCTATATTGCACCCACCTGCGTAGCCATAATTTTTATCATTTTCAATTAATATAATACTCGGGTAATTAGTTTTTATCCACTGAACACTGTTGTCACTTGATGCATTATCAACAATAATAATCTCTAGATTAGAAAAATCCGTAGATGAAATTGATTCAAGACACTCTGAAAGAATATCTATATTATTCCAATGTGGAATTACAATACTGACAGTTGGTTCTAGTTCAGACAAAAGTCTATTTAAAGTACTAATCGCGAATACGTACTTCTTCTAATAATTTTTTTGCATTATTATCATTTGGAAACCGAGAGATCCAATCAACTAGTACGTCCTCTGCTTCTAATTTTTGATCAGTAGATTTATATATATAGACTAGAGAGGATACTATATCTGGGAAAGCTTTTTGCCATCTTTTCCAACGATTGTTAGAAACTGATCCTTTGGAAAAGCCATTAATCTTCACCATGTTTTCCATTTGTATAAATTCATTTTGTAAGCCTGAAAGGATATTAATTGCTGTTTCAATATCATCAAGCTCTCTAAAATAAACATTTGCGTATTCAACTTTATTGCTAGGAGATAAACCTTTCATGGATATTAACTCATCAAGTATATTTTTCATGGACTCTTTTCGATCAAGATCGCCATATAGCCTTGCAACCTGATAGTGTAAATCTTCAGATGTTATCGGTATTGTTGATTCTGGTATATTAAACCTCATCTGATCTAATACTGTTATTGCTTTTTCACTAAGATCAGTTAACACATATTTGTCAGGGGTTTTCTTTCTTTTTTCTTGCTGATAGTCCATATAATATGTAACCGCAAGCTGCATATATGCACTCCGATAATTCTGTAATAATCGTATAACTTGGTCATTATAATATGTTTCTTTATTCCCCAGATTTCGAAACATATAGCCAGGTTGATATTCGCGCGACCAGTTTGTATACCCATTATCATTTTGACTATTGAATCCTGCCATTGTAAAGCCACTTAACCAATCATCTGGTCCTATTTGTGTCATTAGGTTCTTGTACATCATGTCTTGGTCAACGGGACTAGTTTTATGACTCTTAAGTTGGAAAGTAAGTCCCTGCATATCTAAGTACGGATCTAAACCGATTCTGTTTGACTGGGAAACCGTAACAGCAAAATATATTGGGACTTCCCAACCAGCATCTTTTATAATCTTTAAAATCATGACATCCTGCACCCGCAGTGCTTGGCCCGCAAAAGTAGGTTTCAGTGTCCACTCTATATATCCTTCATTGTTCTCAGGGTCATTTTTCACAGGAACCTGCACTTTTCGCTCTTCCCACCTTGTCAACCGAGAGGTAATCTCATCAACTTTCTTATCTGTAAGATTTATAAATTTTGTTTCATCTGGTCTTGCCTCCTTCCACTGCTTAATATACCAAGGAGTATTAAGAAGGCTTAGATTAACTACTGCAACATCTTTTCTTACATTTTCTACTTCTTGGAGATACCACAATGGGAAAGTGTCATTGTCACCATTTGTAAATAATATTCCATTGGGACCAACGGATTGTAAAATATTATAACTATAGTCCCATGCTACATAATTACCAGATCTATCATGAGAGTGGTAGTTGACACTTAGCATTACACCAGGTACAAATAGTATACTTAAAGCGAGCGTAATAGATATAACCCGGGTTGAGATCTCTTTATTGCTAATCTTAGACTGAATAAACTCTCCAACTGCAGCTACGCCTGCACCAATCCATATTGAAAAAGCAAAAAAACTTCCAACATATGAATAATCTCTTTCTCTAGGCTGAGGATCATCTTGATTTAGATATAGAATAACTGCGTATCCAGTGAGTAAGAATAGAGACATAATAGAGAATGACATTCTCTGATCTTTACTGCCATGGTATACCATACCTAACAAGCCTAATATTAGCGCTAGAGGTAATACAAATTGAGTCCAGTCTACACCATCTTCACGGCTGTTAGCACCCATTGGCGTTACTCCTTGTTCTGTAGATGGACCACGTCCTGCAAATTGCCATAAAAAATATCGGTTGTACATTTTTTTAATCTGATAGTCCCAGAAAAAGGCCCACTGTTTATCTAGGTCTGTTTTTCTGTATTGCGCCTTCTGCCTAGCAGTATAGGTTCTGTTTTCTCCTCTAGGAGGGCCTGCAACTTCATACATTTGCCTTAGTCCATTAAAGCGCCTTGGGAATTGACCAACACTACCGTATTGCTCTCTTTCCAGGTATGATATCATAGCCCTCACTGTTTCCGGATCATTTTCATCAATCGTTGGATCTTGATTTGAACGAATGAAAATCAATGTATAAGTAGAATATCCAATCAGTATCAGAACGACAGATGTAGCAGCTATACTAAGTAAATTCTGCTTATTCATGATAGCCCAAACCATTAACACAAAAACTGATAATATTACCAATACTGTGCCGCCTACGCCTAGAAATCCAGCAGCCATCTTTGGTAATCCTTTAATGATGCCATTATGTATGACAAAAAATATGATTACAGTTATTAATACAGTAATACCAAAAGATTGCCACTCAAGTTTGTATTTTCTAAAATAAATTATCAAAGTAACAAACGGAATCGCTAACAGATTTAACAGATGTAATCCTGTTGCAAGACCTATCATGTATGCAATAATAAGGATATATCTCTCGTGGCCACTTTGATCGGCTTTTTCGTTCCACAATAATATAAGCCAAACAACTATGGCAGTAAAAAAGGTGCTAAACGCATAAACCTCTGCCTCCACAGCATTGAACCAATGACTGTCAGTAAATGCAAACGTCAAGGCACCAACTGACGCACCCCCAAACACGATCAATACATCAGTTAAATTTTCTACTTTTCCTCTCCAGTGGGTGACTATCTTAACAATGGTTAGATAAAGCAACATAACGGCTAGAGCACTAACAATTGGGGAAATAATATTAACACGGAATGCTATATCTTCATTAAATGGAATCATTGAGAAGATGCGGCCAAGTAATAAAAAGAACGGACTCCCTGGCGGGTGGGGGACACCAAGAGTATGGGAAACTGCAATGAATTCTCCACAGTCCCAATATGAAACAGTAGGAGCCATTGTATCAAAATAAATTACAAAGGTTATTAAAAAAATTATTGCGGCTATCAAACGATTTAGCCTAATGTAGTTTATATCTATCAAGGTTTAATCTTTCTTCTTTATTTTTTAGCCACCTTTTTATCTTTACTATAATTTTTTCTTTTCATCTATCAATTTCAGTTTTAGTTCACTAACTGTATTTATAAGCATTTGTTCCTCATAATCCGTTAGATTGCCTCTCATCTTTTCCTGCATCATGTCTAATAGATCAATATAAAAAGATGCCTGATCTGTATTGACTTTTGTTTTCTCTGTCATAGGGTTTTCTATCTTCCCAAGTGCAATCCATGCACTAGACTGAAAGGTCCCAACGAGATACATAAAAAGTTGTTCTTTTTTAGACAAACTCTCTTTTTTCATTAATAATCTATTAGTTCCTAAAGTAAAAGCCGGGGAATTTAAACTAGAGTACTATTATACAAAATGATAATAGGACACTAATTTAGTTTAATAATATTTAATCTATCTCTATAATCTATCATAACTCGTTTTTTGATTAAAACATGATTTTCTAGGTTCGGATCTTTATCAATAATATCAGTCGCTAGTTTTCTAGCTTTCCTGATAATTGCACCATCTGTTATCATATCTGCTATCTTATATTTAATAAATCCACTCTGTTGAGAGCCAATATAATCCCCGGGGCCTCTTAGAATTAAATCTTCATCGGCAATCTTAAATCCATCATTTATTTGTTCCATTATGCCTAATCTAGTAGATGATTTTTCTGAATTTCCGCGATTTACCAGAATACAATAACTTTTTTCTGCGCCACGACCAACCCGGCCACGAAGCTGATGTAACTGTGTCAAACCAAAACGTTCAGCGTGCTCGATAAGCATCATTGTTGCATTTGGGATATCAATCCCCACTTCTATAACAGTGGTTGATACTAAAATTCTAATTTTATTTTTCTCAAAATCTTCCATAATTATTTTTTTTTCATCTGACTTCATCCTTCCATGGATCACTCCCATTTCAATATCAGAAAATATATTTTGATTTAATTCTTCATACATATCAACAGCAGCAGCTATATCGTTTTTTTCTGATTCTTTAACCAAAGGATATACAATCATACACTGTTGACCTAGCTCAATCTGCTGTTTAATAAATGAATAAACCTTAGGAAGCCTTAGAGCATCAATTACCTTAGTCGTAATAGGGATACGATTCATAGGGAGCTCATCGATTATTGATAAATCCATATCTCCCATATATGTAATAGAAAGTGTTCTTGGAATTGGAGTCGCTGTCATGGATAAAAAATGAGGGTTCATTCCTTTTTTTGTAAGCTTATTACGCTGGCCCACCCCAAACCGATGTTGCTCATCTATAATAACTAATCCAAGATGGTTAAACGTTACATCATCTTGAATAATAGCGTGAGTGCCAATTACAACAGATATAGTCCCAACTTCTATATTATCAATTATTATTTCTCTATCTTTTTTATTCATTTTTCCAATTAGCAAACAACATGTTATCCTAGCTTTAGATAATTCTTTTTGAAATGACTCATAATGCTGATAAGCCAAAATCTCGGTTGGAGCCATGACTGCAACCTGAACATTATTCCCAACTGCTAAAGCAGCAGAAAGTATAGCAACTATAGTTTTCCCCGAGCCTACATCTCCTTGGAGAAGTCTATTCATACAAGCATCCTTTTTCATGTCAGAATGAATTTCTTGGATTACCCTTTTTTGTGCTTTCGTTAATTCAAAGCTTAGTGAATCTCGTATTGTCTTAAAATATGGCCCCACATCTTTTAGTGGCTTTGTTTTCGCATTTTTTATATTCTTTTTAATTAGCGCCATAAAAATCTGTAATGAAAAATGCTCGTCGAACTTCAATCTGTATATAGCTTGATTAAGCTTTTCTATATTTTTAGGGTAATGAATTTGTTTTAAAGACTCATTCAGTCCGTATAAGTTATTTACTTTGATAAATGAATCATTAAACATGTCTTTAAGTGAGCTAACACTGTCTAGTGCCTGTAAAATAATTTTTCGAATTATGCGTTGTTCAATGCCAGCAGACCTTAGTTCATTAGTTAAAGAATAAATTGGAATAATTGAACCCGTATTTGTTGGGTTATCATTATGATCTAGTCTGTCAAATTCAGGATGATTAATCACAAAACCATTATACCATTCAATCTTACCATGTACCGCAACAGTATCTCCCTTTTTAAATAATTTTTTTATGAATCTAGTTGAGTTAAACCACGTAAGCGTAAGCAGTCCTGTCCCATCGGTAATAATCACCTGAAATATTTTTTTATAACGAGTGGATTTTTCACCAAACGTTTCAACTTTACCCACGATATTAAATCTATTACCTCGTGAAAGATCTTTTATCAAAGCAATATTTGTTCTATCTAGATGTTTTCGAGGGAAGTAGTAGACTAGCTCTCTAAGAGAGTTAATATGATAATCAGATAATACCTTGGCGCGGTGAGCGCCTATTTGTGTTAACTTTGTTATTGGGTCATCAATATCAAAGCTTGTCATATGATTTTTAGAAAGCAGAAATAACTTTTGTGTTTAACTGCACTATTTCCATTCTTTCCTATAGGTATATGTGATATACTCTTTTTTACCCGGATCTAAACTAATTGAAAAATGAATAGTTGATGCATTCTCTTTCTGATAGTTGTGTGACTGGTCCTTAATAACCCAATCACCATTAATATGTTCAACTATCCTAATCTGAACTGGATCCGTTCTAGCATTACTTATGGATATCTCAATTACTGCTTCTTCACTTTTCCTTTGTCTATCATAGTTCAGTACTTTTCTTTTTCCTGTAATATCAAAAGCATATCCTGCCTGTATTGTTGAAGACTCCCCCTTAGGTACTTGCCCCATTTTATCAGAACCAATGTACTCAATACCGCCTGCCCCAGAAAATGTATACAAATCAATTTTGCCAGCAGGTAGCGGAATGCCTAAACCATGTACCTCTGTATTAGAAAGTGTTAGTTCTACTTTAAGAGGCTCTTCTTTTTGCTGCCTTTCAGAATTTTCAAATACATATATTTTTTCATAGTCAACATTCAGGGGACCATACATGCGAACAGTGATACTCTCTTTAGCAATTAATTTGTTAATATTACCAGCATCGTAAATATGATAGTCACCAAGAGAAGCTTCTTTCATTGTAGGGACTGAAGACCTTGAGATTGACATGTTACTTGATGCACGAGGAGTTACTAAAGGCTTCACATTATTCAGCTTTCCCTCTACAAGCTGAATATTTGTATTTAAAAAGTCTTTACTAGATTTGTTAGATATTACTGCTTCGGCAACCAGCTCACCTTTTACCTGGCCGTTAATTATCAATCGGTATATTGTATTCCAGGTTACGTTACTAAGCTTGTAAACAAGTTCACCTTTCATATTCCCTGCTTTATTGGCTTTAATATTCCATGATAAATAAGGAGAAAAAACAGGATTGTTGATTTTATCTTTACTTTCTAAATACTCAATATTTTCTTTGCTGAACCAGCGAATACCATTTTTACTCTGTATTGTAATAATCTTATTTGATATTTCTAATAACTGCCCGCTTATAACTTTTCCATTTTTTGGTTTTACATTTACAAGGTTACCTTCTTTGGATTTGAAAAAGTTATCACTTGTAAAGGTTTTATCAACGAATCTTTGGCTTAATACTTGAGCATTATTAAAATTTATAAAGGGAGTGTCTTTGTGTATACTTATTGGTATATCCTTGTATTTAAGGATACTTTCTCCCTTAGGGACATTGTTCCATATAATTTCTTGTTTAACTAACGCTGTTCCATCCTTGTATATAGTTATTGTTGATCTTTTTGATGACTGCGCTAATAAAAGGCAGGCTAACAATGGTATAATAATTTTTTTC
>Ga0257113_1000192_pt1 | contig 19051 bp, 17 predicted proteins | sample LP_taG_4_FD_191568 | JGI IMG/M metagenome (GOLD analysis project Ga0257113, IMG submission 191568) | Marine microbial communities from Northeast Subartic Pacific Ocean, Canada - LP_J_2015_P26_2000m | ecosystem: Environmental > Aquatic > Marine > Oceanic | place: Canada: Northeast Subartic... | reverse complement strand
CCAGCGTCAATGTCCTCTATAGCCAACACATCTGGCTCGCCGTATTTGCGACAAAGGAGAGCTTTCACGCCGAGTGTCGAGTTGTCAGAGATGTCCGACTTCGAAGTCGTTTCCCGCCCGATCGATGCCTCGCAGTAACCACAACGGCCGAGTTTCCCAGTTCACGAAATACCCCGAACGGGCACCAGTCTCGAACATTTTACGATCAAGACGACTCGTTGCAGGCATGTAACGAATAGAAACACCGGCACGGCGTTTACCAGAAGTATTGGGATTTGAGCCATGAACCAAATACACATCGTGCAAAGAAAACTGCCCTGCTTCAAGTTCTACATCAACAGCTTTACTTCCATCGACCGCCGGATCATCGACATATCGATTCAATACCAACTCCTCGCGATCGCTTTGTGCATGTTCAAAATTCTGCTTCCCCTTATGCGACCCCGGCACCACCCGCAGACAGCCATTTTCGGCCGTGCTGTCATCGATTGCCACCCAAACAGTACACGTTGCAAGCGGCCGGATCGGCCAATAGTGGCCATCCTGATGCATCGGAACCTCCATTCCATCATCCGGCGGCTTACAAAAAAGCTGGCAACCCCAAAGAATCAGATCGGAACCGAGAATTTGTTCGACACAATCCAGAATCAGCGACTGATTTGCAAGGTCGAAAAACGCTGAATCGCCACGAATTCCTTCATCGTTACGGCGGTTGATATGCACACTAACTAAACGCTCGGGGCGAGTATCTGGATTAGAGGATATCACCCGAGTCACCGCCTTCTTTACTCGAGAAATGTCTTCATCTTCAAGGCGCGCATCGGGCACGACATACCCTTGTTCATGATATTTGTCGAGTTCTGACTGGGAGAGACGCATTGCGAGTCGCTTTCTTTAAGATCAATAAATTTTCCAAATACCCTAACTGCTTCTCATTTGGCGGCCTGCCATCAGAGCATGGTATCGACTTTAGGAGACTTTTTTAGCCCATACAAGTAGCTTCGTAATGGGTCCATCTACCGTCAGAGTTCGACATCCAACACGGGTAACGGGTTTGGCGAATAATCTATAACGTGACGCTCAATCAACAGGGCTGTCAACTCTGACATGTGCTCATTCATATAGGGTAAAAGATCTGGGTTCTTTTTCTGTCGAAATCCGTATTGTTTCATCTCTTGAACTGCCTGGTCTACCGATTTTCCCTGCACGAGTATTCGATAACTCGCGACCACGCCACCGGTTCGTTGCGTCCCTGCAGCACAATGCACCAGTACGATCTTGTCGGCTTGAACGGATTCGTGAATTTTGGCAATTGCTGCAGCATATTGTTTGATATCCCCCGTACCATTGCCAAGCAAAGGATATTCATGCCGTTCAATACCGTGTTCCTCGGCCGCATTTTTTTCCGCTTCGTAGGCGGGATTACCAGGCAGCGGACTCATGAGCGACACAATCACATCGATATCGTGTTTTTGAACCTGTCTTTGAATCTGTGTGGGCGAAAGCTGACCGCTTCTGAAAATTGCGGCTTCCTCAACAACACCCCAGCGCTTTGGAAATAAATTCCACTTAACGTATTCATCGAATACATAGATACCGCCACCGAGAAAAACAATCGCAAACCCAAAGCGGATTGCTATCTTCCGCCAAAGGCTAGACGTACGGTTCGTGGAAGCAAACATCTTCATTACATCGGGAAATTACGCGGCATCAGCTGGCCGCCTTCTGGCTATAACCCCTTCAACCATTCTGCGATGGCTTGCCCGATCTCTGAGGGTGAATCCTCCTGGATAAAATGTTTTCCGGGAACCGTCACCTCCTTCTGATGGGGCCAAGTTCGGCAATATTCTCTCTGGCGCCCCACAAGAATTGAACCAGGTTCTGCGTTGATAAAAAGCTTCGGCAAAGTCACGCTTTGTTCAAGCCAACGACCATATTCAGTGACCAGTTCCACCATCTCCACAGGCTCTCCATCAATTGGAATTTGTCGTGGCCAGTTTAATGTAGGCTGGCGATCATCCGGTGTTGAAAACGGGGCGCGGTAATGATCCATTTCCTCATCGGTCAACTTTCGAATAATTGAATTCGGCAAGACGGCTTCGACAAACAGGTTCCTGCTCAGCACCAAGTCTTCTCCTTTCTTTGAGCGAAATCCTTGAAAAATTCCCCGGGCAGCTTCTGGCCATTCACTCCACTGCACAGGCGACACAAGCGCTTCCATGTAAGCGATGCCGCGCACGAGATCAGGGTGAATTCTGGCCCAGTGAAATCCTAAGGCACTACCCCAATCATGCCCAACCAATACCACGTTTTGCTCGGCATCCAATTCACTGAGAAGGCCCGCCAGATATTCATAGGCGACCTCAAAGGTATAACGGCCTGGACCTTCACTGACTGATAATTTTTCGGAGTCGCCCTGACCAATCAGATCGGGGGCAATTACTCGGCCAGATGCCGTGAGCTCGGGAATAACGTTCCGCCAAAGATAAGAGGACGTCGGGTTACCGTGCAGCAATACGATAGGATCACCATGGCCTTCTTCAATATAAGCAAGGCGCTTGCCATTCACGACCTTAAAATGCTTTTCAAAAAACATATGGGGAATTGATCACGCTACGCAGACAGAAAGTAGTGTAACGAGTAGCGATCGTAGTCGCAGTACAAAATAACCTAAAATGGCCTCCGATTAAATGCAAAACTTTCTTTTCGCTAGCCCAAATCAACATGGGGCCCTTACGGGCCCCATGTTTCAGTCGAACTAGCCTTAGAAACATCGCACTCCATCGCCTCTCTAAAACCAGCAGTACCTCCTCATCGCTTCGAGACTACTTCTCCATCCAGACATCGTTGTAGTAAGGATAGAGATTCCAAAGCGTCGGCTGCCAACCATTCACATTGTTTCGTTTGGCAAAAACTGCGTTCCGAGTCACAGTGCTTACATATGGCACCTCTTCACAATAAGCTTTTTGAAACGCCGTAGCGGCCGCCTGTCCCTCTTCCGCCGTTCCAGCAGTCTGCCAATCAGACATCGCTTTATCTATTGCCGGCGAATTGGCACGAGACATATTCGGGAACGGGATCGTCACACTGTTTACGAAGAGATTTAACACATCGATTGGGAGTGGCCAGAGCCAATAGAACAGTGTCATCGGCGCCGCATCACGGCCTGGTGTTGCCTGTTTTTCAAACAATACCGCTCGATCAGCAATATTCAGCTTGGCGTCAAAACCACCTTCCCTTAACATCGCGGACACGGCTGTTGCTACGGACTCATTGATGGACTCTGCTTGTGCTACGAATTCAAACGACATGACGGTGCCATCCTTCTCCCAGATTCCGTCACCATTCAGCGCCCAACCAGCGTCAGTCATCAGCGCGGTAGCGGTAGCCGGGTTATAACTCACCAGTTTTTCGACAATGGGATCGTAGGTGCGATCCGTTGGGGGCAACGGACCCGGCGTCGAGACTGCATCACCAAAAAATACGATGTCCCGCATGGCGTCACGATCAATAAGGTGGGCGAGCGCTCTTCGAACACTCACATCGCCGAATAACTCACTGTGATCCTGATTTAAAGTGAGAATGTATCCCGACCACTCTGGAAAACGATAGACCGTAATATCGGGGTTGCTTTCAAGCCGTTCAACATCTTGAGGTGCGGGTCCCTTCAGTGTATCGATGTCACCATTTTCTAACTGAACGGCACGCTGGCTGGCTTCTGCAATAAATGACCAACGAACAGCGTCAAGGTGCGCTTTTCCCTTATTCTCAAACCACGGAACGTTCGAGCCCGGATAATCTTCCCATCGCTTCACTAATACATGACTGCCCGGAACCCATTCCTCGTGAGTAAACGGGCCTGTGCCATCCGCAACCTCAGTACCAAACGTAGACTCGGCCGTTTCCCCACCCGCTTCGCGCCAGGTGTCCGTACAACTGATTCGAAAATATCCGGTTTTGTGCGGCCCAAGGGTCCCAACCCAAGGATTCTTCATATTAATGACCAACTGATCACCTTCTGAGGTGTAGTTGTCCACAGCCGCAGCAAGCGTTGCAATAAATGATAAGGACTTGAATGTCGTAAGGTAATCCGCAACCGCAGCAGCATTGGCGGGTTTTCCGGAATGAAACGTCCTATTCGGATCAAAATCAAATCGATACTGCATTCCATCATCAGAAACAGAAAAGCCGGTGGCGAGTTGCGGTGCATCACCGCCATCGGGGTCGTTGGTCAGAATGGCTTCATAGATCGCGAAGAACGCGGGATCATACCAATTGGTGGTTATGGGATCGTGCTTGGAAAAGTCAAGGTCATATCCCTCACGCAACGTACCACCTTTTTGAACATGGCCCGCTGCATGCGAAGTCGCGCCCACTGCCAACATTGAACCTGCTGCACTAGCGGTTACACCCAAAGCCGCAGCGCGTTTCATAAACTGCCGTCGGTTCAGGTCACCATCCCGATACTTGCTAATAAGTTGATCTAACTGATTATTTGTTTCTATTTCACTCATATCCCCTCCCACACCATTCGGTGTTTCAAAGAAAATTGTCCTCGTTGACAATCACAGGCTTTTCGCCGTTAAAACCACACTATTTGAATATAAGAACCGTGTCAAGTCAGGTTAACATTCGCCGATAACACCAATAATTAAGAGGTCTTCAATGACTAAGAACTCCTAATCTCCTAGCGAGGAAGACATATTCTTATTTGTAGTCGAAACGATTTTGAATCAATTGGTGCTCACATCTGATTTTACTCAGAACTTTAGACCAGCGAGGCTGATGGATAACTCGAACGGAACAATGCCTCACCCTCTTGCGACCACTGATTACCGATGGGAGGTGTGAGACAGTGATAAACACTCCCACTGCACGGTCGCCCTTGCCTCACTAGAAGAGACATTTCACCATCCTTACAATACAAAATATATGAATAAACTGTCTGGTGGGCGCTGTGGTTACAGATGCCGGTGGTTTTATCATTACTGTCGTGACTCGCTTGAAGCCCCTGGATGTCCTCTATGCTATTGGCGTTAGTTAATCTCTCTCGAGAAAAAGAGAGACGGGACTCGGTCGTAATTGTGTCTTCGTCCATTGGGCGAGCGCCAAAGAGAAGATGGTGATTGGTCCGAGTAAGGCGCTCTGTGTGCCGCTCTATCGCAATCTCGCTTCCATGGACTTCAATTGCTGCTGAGGTGACACCATCAACCAACATAAGATTCGAACACCAGTAGGGATGCCGCCCCACCGCTCTGTCCACAGCTTTAATCGCAGACTCGACATCGGTTCCTTCCCTCAGTGCAATCTCAGTGAGGAGATCATAGTTCCAACCCGTGGCTGGTTCTTCACGGACATTAGCATCACAACAAAAAAGACCATAGCGATTGGCGCCAATTGAAAATCCCGAAAACTGATCTTGGCTAGAATCCGAGTTCGCCCACGTAGATACGCCTTGAATTCCTACGACATCTGCCGAAAGGAAGATCTGGTCGGCGAAGCTATCTCGACCAAAATCCTTGTTCTTGAACAAGAGATATTCATGACGGCCAAGTCGTAATGTACCGATCGTGCACATCGAAGCTTATGGCATAGCGGACGATGACTAAATCAATCTACAAACGCGAGATTTTTTCGGGCATGAAACCATGGCCCCGGTCACAAAGAAAAGCAGCCGCTTAACCTGTCCCGCTGTGGGCTTCCGCCCAGCTAACTCCGCCTGTTTCTTCTACCCAATACCTTTTCGCCCATCCAACACCTTGCCAGGTTTTGACTCTTGTCGGTATCAAACCAAACAACCAGCGAGGCTGATTGAGAGTTGGACCCAGATATTTGGGACCATCGGGACCGAGATATCGAATTGACATCTTCTCGGCAATTCCGACCCATTTTCCTCCAATCACACTTTCTTCTACCAACTCCGCCTTACCATCGAAATGGAATTTTTCCATGGTATTTACGTCATCAATACAAGCAGAAACTCGTGGATCATTTTTTAGATACTCAGCCCATTTTGATCGAGCCCGTGGTACTACCCAGAATGTACATCCACAATCCTTACCATGTGTGCATCCCTCCTTTTTTTCCCACTGGTGCCAACACGGGACGATAAATGGGTCACCGTTCGGTTTAAGACAAGCAAGCCGTAATGTCATCCCCTTCTCAAGAAATGCCTCGATGCTTTCAGTAACCATCGCTCCTGCCTTAAGACTGTGCTCTTCGTTCTCATATTTTTTTTCCATGATTTCCCTCCAAAAACTTCGTTGCCCGGCCATTAAGTTTATATGAATAAGTTTAATATTATCTGGGCGACCTAGCATGTCAACCTCAGAAGACGCTGTAATATTTGTGTGGTAGTCTCATCTCCCATCAATCGATTTTGCGAGACAATTTTTCTTCGTAATAAAAACGGGCAGGAGAGATGAATGTCTAGATTCAATGGAAAGCGAGTTTTTATCACTGGTGCTGGCAGTGGGTTTGGCCGACGAACCGCAGAGAAATTCGCAGAAGAAGGCGCGGCGGCCGTTTATCTTGTCGATATCCTCCAAGAACGTCTCGATGTCGTAGCAAAAGAAATCAATGATCGAGGCGCAACTGCGATACCCATGTGTTTTGATCTAGCAGACGCTGGCGCATGTCAACAAGCCATGGCACAAGCGCTTTCGGACGCCCCACTCGATATTCTGGTTTGTAATGCCGCTGCAGTCGCTGAAGAAAACTTTCTCGATATCACTCTCGAGTCGTGGAAGCGACAAATCGACGTCAATTTAACAGCTTACTTTATGTTGGCGCGGGATGCCGCACGTTCGATGGTAAAACAGGGGACGGGTGTAATTTTGTTCACGGCATCGATAGACGCTCAAGGTCATTCAATGAAATTCACTCCGTATTGTGTATCCAAAGCCGGCGAGGTTTCCTTGATGAAATCGATGGCAGTTGAACTTGCACGCTCCGGCGTGCGTGTCAACTCGGTCAGTCCGGGTCCGGCTGACACACAACAAAGTACCGATCTGGTCGGCGAAGAGTTGATGGCCAAATGGCGGGAGCATGGATTTCCGACTGTCCCCTTGAATCGACTTGCTGCAGTCGATGACATTGCAAATGCCTTCCTATTTCTGGCGTCCGATGATGCTTCGTACATTACGGGACATGACCTCGTAGTTGACGGAGGGCATACAGCCGATGTTTACGAAATTCCATACGAATAGAAAGTCCTTAAGCGACAGTGCAAAAAATCAGGACTATATGGAGAACAATGTCTAGACAAACAACTGGTTAACTGATCAATTGCCAAGATCATTGCATGACCAACGACGGCGAAATAGTTAACCCGTCCCGGCGGCGGTTCCTACAGGGCAGGATTAGTCCAAATCCAACCGACTCGTCATCCAAGTTTGATGTCGAGTTGATTGGGACTTCTCGTGAGTTTGACTCAGACTTGAGCACCTCTGTCATCGCATACAACGTGATGAACTCGGGTACAAAGAGAATATCTATACTTGTGAGATACATACTTGGTGAGCATATTCAAGTAATTAAGATGCTTCATCTGGGACCGAGTGAAAGCTATACCGGCTCTTGGACTGAAACGATTCCGCAATCTCGTGAACGCTGCTCGATCGAGGTTGAAGCACGGTGCCAAAACGCAATGATCACCCGCTGCCATAATTTTGACGGTTTATAAAAGCGAAATTTTTTCTTGCGTAATAATGATCGTACTTTTCGAAAATTATCTCCACCAAACACATGAGATCCGTATGATTATCTCTTTACCGACATTGGGCTCAACACTTTCACTAAACTCCTTGTAGTCCGTCAATAAAACGCATAATCATTGCTATTGCTCATGCAGACCGAATCTCCCACTCACCTGCCAGACGATATCTCCCTATCCGTTCGTCACCTGATTAAGAATTTCTCTGTCGGTGGGCGGTGGTATTCGAACAAAAATGAAAAAATAGTTTCTGCTGTAGCTGACATCTCATTCGACATTCAACGTGGAACGACAATGGGGCTAGTTGGTGAATCTGGATGCGGAAAATCAACCACTGCAAGATGCATTTTACGACTCATTGATCCGACTTCCGGCTCCGTATTGTTCCGCGCCAATAAAGATGCCACAAAAATCATTGATGTCATGGCTGAGTCTCCTGAAGGATTGAGGCAACTTCGGCAAAACATGCAAATCGTATTTCAGGATCCTTTTGCGTCACTTAATCCCCGAATGACAGCCGGAAGAACAATTGAAGAATTGTTAATCGTCAATACAAATATGACCCGTGATGAAAGAAACAACCGAGTCCTTGATCTCCTTGATCTCGTGGGCTTGGAATCAATCCATGCAAAAAGATTCCCTCACGAGTTTTCAGGGGGCCAAAGACAACGTATAGGTGTTGCCCGAGCACTGGCACTGAAACCGAGTTTCGTCGTTTGTGACGAGCCGGTCTCTGCCCTGGATGTCTCAATTCAGGCTCAGGTTCTTAACTTACTTTCTGATCTACAACAAGAATTTGGCTTGACATATTTATTTATCACACATGACTTAGCAGTTGTGCGTCAAATCTGTGATGACGTTGCCGTCATGTATCTCGGGAAAATCGTCGAGCACAGTCCAGTAGAAAAGCTGTTTGCAGAACCAATGCATCCCTATACGCAAGCGCTGGTATCCGCGGCACCGATACCAAATCCATTGAAACAAAGGGAACGATCTCGCATCCTTCTTGAGGGCGATGTACCGAGCCCTATAGACCCACCAAGCGGGTGCCGTTTTCAATCTCGCTGTCCGGTTGGAAGGACTGAAAAAATGTGTCTTGACGCCGAGCCCCCACAGACTGTCGTTAATGGAACCCACCGCGTTGCTTGTCACTTTCCAGATGTTCGATCTGTTATCTAGCCCAACGACTTAATCCTGAATAACTAATTTAGAAACCGGTGTGCTTTTTCTGAAAAAGATATTGTTAACCACCTAATAGCCTACAAAGAACTAATCATCGTTACATCCCTAAGGAGTATTCATGCCAGTCATCGACAGTCATCTTCATTTATTTCGCTCAGTATCTGAGAGCTACCCGAGAACCATCTATCCTGGCCTGGCAGAAGCAGATCTTGATGTACCCGCCGAAAAACTGATCACTTTAATGGAGAGCGCAGGCGTCGACAAAGCGATCGTAGTGCCCCTCGGCCCGGAAGATCACTATTTAGCTGAAATTGTCAAACAATACCCCGGACGGTTTGCGGGTGTCGGTGTCTACGACAAAAACGCGCCAGATCAGGCCAAAAACTTGGATGATCGAATTAAGAAGAGCAGTATCCAAGGAATTCGAATTGGTGAGGTAGATGCAAATACAGATACGCCCGATGACCCACGTCAGTTTTCGATGTTCCCACTTCTTGAGGCTATGGCCGAACGAAACCTTCGTGTCTGGTTTTATGCAGAATCAAGTCAGGTTCAGTTGTTGGAGAAAGTGCTCGATGTTCTGCCTGAGCTCACCGTGGTATTCAATCACTGTGGCTTCATGGTTTCTTTAACTAATCTTGCCATCGATCAGTATCACCGACCACACTTCACAACGGAAATGCCCCCACCCACACTCGATCTATTAGGGAGGCTTGCTGAACGGCCAAATACCTACACTCATTTTTCCGGCCAATATGCTTTTAGTCACGATCCTTATCCGTATGCTGACATGCTTCCTGTCGCGGACTTTATTTACAAAACCTTTGGCCCTAACCGTATGCTTTGGGCTTCTGACTTTCCCTGGATTGTTGAACAGCCTGGTTATCCAGAACAACTGGCGCTAGTTGATCATTTACTGCCTAATCTCACGCAAACCGAGAGACAGAAAATTACGGGGGGTACAGCCGCATCACTTTTTGATTTTTGAGTCCTGAGGCCCGGTCTCAGAGATCACCTGTTCGAGGGCAGTCTTCTGCCACTCTAGGTGTGCGGGAACCAAATAACGCTGAAGGAACAGGGTCATATCCCCAATCAGGTGGCGATGCTTTTGAAGCAACTCCGGTCCCTGCTGGTCGGACGCGACCGATGCCCAGAGCTTATTTCGGCCCAGACTATCAAAAACTATTCGTGCTTGTTCCGTAATTTTTTTATCACCCGTTCCAGAAATTACCAGATAAGCTGTATCCGGACGTTGGGTTACATCTAATTGTTTATCAGTACTTGGAAGCGGAGAGATTGCGATTTGCACTGTGGGCGCACAAAAACTGTCTAGAAAACAAAGGGCAGCAGCAACATCTCCATAGGTACACAAACCAACGGGGCCCCAAACATTTTTCACTTCCTTTAGTAGAGCTTGGGTATCCGACAAAACTGTGTTGCGATTGGCGTCTCCATCCGACAACCCATGACCCCTTAGTTCCAAGTTGATCACCCGAAAACCATTGGTAGCCAGTTCTCCGTCCAGATCATGCCAAGCATCTAAATCGTCGTCGTGATCGTGTAATAACACCACCGGTGCACCACGAGTCGGCCATTCATATCCACGCAGTATCAAACCATCGCCTGCGATGACCTCAATGCTTACAGGCTCAATGCTCATGTCAAAAATGGCTGTGGGTTAATGCAGCGCAGTTTACCTACGCTGGTTGGCAATAACGCTGGGCGTTGCTCCCAACATGAACTAATTGAATAGCCACATCTTGGGGCAAATTCACAGCCGGGGGGTGCAACTTGCGGTGGGGGGACTCGCCCGGGGATCGCATGCAAGAAACCCCGTCGCGCAGTGATGTCCGGTATAGCACCCAACAACCCCTGGGTGTAAGGATGCTTGGGATTTTCGAATAGATCGTTCACTCGCGCCTCCTCTACGATCTCCCCGGAATACATAACGGCCACCCGATCTGCGACAGCGGCAACTACTGCCAAGTCATGAGTAATTAGTAACATCCCCATCTTCGATTCCCTTTGCCTCATGCGCAAGCTCTCTAATATCTGGGCTTGTACGGTAACATCCAGAGCAGTGGTTGGCTCGTCGGCGATAAGAACTGAAGGGTTCAATGCCGTTGCTAACGCAATCATTACTCGTTGCCTCATCCCGCCAGACAGTTCATGCGGATAACTCTTGAGCCTGTTCGAGGCGTCCGGGAGTTGGGCTTCCTCTAGGGCACGAACTGCTAACTTTTCTGCTTCAGATCGACTCACCTGGCGGTGTGATCGAATCACCTCTTTCAACAAACTACCGATGGTAAACATTGGATCCAATGAGGTAATTGGATCTTGAAATATCATCGAGATTTCATCAGATCGTAACCGCCGCATGTCACGAGAATTCAGTCCGAGAAGATTTTGACCGCGATACAAAATTTCGCCACCTGTGACTCGGGCCACATCAGAGGGCAACAACCCCATGACCGATAATGCTGTAATCGATTTCCCACAACCACTCTCTCCTACAAGACAAACGATTTCATTCGCCCGAATTGATAACGACACGCCCTTCACTACTTCAAAATATGAACCCTCGCTTTGGATCGAGATTTGAAGGTCACGAATGGTGATTAACTCGTCGTGGACTGTTTGATTCATAAATCTCTATACAGGTGTACCTACTTATTCCTGTCTCAAAAAATACTGGTGAATGTATAGCTCATTATTTTGACCTACGTAATCGGGGATTCGCCAACGTATAACCAGTATCAGCAAGCCAGTTACCCAATACAACCAATGCGACCAAAACAAGAGAAAAAAACTGCGCGACTGGGTAATCACGGCGCAGAACCGCAGTCACTAATGCTTGACCGATACCTGGCCAACTAAATATCTGCTCCACAATAAGTGCATACCCGACGATCTGTCCAATCCTAAGGCCCGCCAATGAAATAATTGGTATCAATGCGTTTCGTAGAACATGCTTCCCCGTCACGCGCCATTCCGATAATCCACCCGCCCTCAAGGTTCGAACAAAATCGTTGTTCTGATTCTCGATCATTGCCGAGCGTGTCATTCGAACAGTCAAAGCGATTCCCTCAAACGCCAGCACAATCGCAGGGAGTATCAGCTGCTTAGGACTGCAACATCCTGCTGCTGGGAGAAGTCGGAATGTAGAGGCAAACAGCCAGACCGCGAGTAGAGCCAACCAAAAATTCGGTATCGCCATACCCACTATAGAAAAAGACATGATGCCGTGATCTGCCCAGCTGTTTCGTCGCAGAGAGGCCAACACCCCAAGGGGTATGCCAATCACAAACACCAATGCAAATGCGGCTCCTCCAAGTATGAGACTATTTTTCCCATGATGTTTCAGCATTTCTATCAGCGACGCATTGTTTGTGATCGATCGACCAGGATCGCCGCGGAGCACTTTACTGATATACGCAAAATACTGAAGATAAATGGGGCGATCTAGACCAATTGACGCCCTAAACTCTTGGCGAAATTCTTCAGTGGCCGACCCCGGCAATGCAGCCGCCGTCGCGTCGCCTCCGGAGAGTCGAATGGCATAAAACACAGCGATCGAACTGACAATCAGTACGATCAGCATGTACCCAAGACGACCAATTACATGCTTCATTTGTTCTTTTTCCGCCCTCTTTCATGCCGAAGACGTGGGTCAAAATGATCCCGCAATCCATCACCAATCATGCTTACAGATAAGACCAGCACCACGATACCAATACCCGGTATGGTTGCCTCCCAATGGTTGATCCTGAGAAAACCTCTACCATCAGCGATCATCTTGCCGAGGCTCGGTAATGGTGGTTGAGCACCTAACCCTATGAAAGACAAAGCTGCTTCTGCAATGACAGCAACTGCAATCAAGTAAGAAGCCATAATCAACGCTGGAGCAAGCACATTCGGTAGTAGATGCCTCCACATGATGCGATAACTCGATACTCCGGCAGCTCTCGCTGCCTCGACGAATTCTTTCTCTTTGAGACCTACGACCTCGCCGCGAACGACGCGGGTTATGGCTGCCACGTTTACGATTCCGACGGCCAATATTACTGGGAAAAGACCTTCGCCAAGTCCACCAACAAGTAGAACAGCCACCAAAATTAGCGGGAATCCCCAAATGAAATCAGTAGAGGACCGGACAATACGATCTGTAGAGCCGCCAAGGTATCCCCCGATCATGCCTAGTATCACCCCGACTAACAGCGACAATGCCGTGACAGCAGCAGCCACCAACAACGATACTCGAAATCCAATGAATAAGCGGATAGCCATGTCGCGTCCATAATTGTCTGTTCCCAAAAGATAACCTTCAAAAAAGGGTGGCTTGTGAGCATTCCGTAGCGACTGACGAGCATAATCTGCGTCGTAGAAAACCGGACCTAAAATTGCCAAACCCAGAACAATCAATCCCAATACAACCCCCGTCAAAAGCATCTTGTTGTGAGCAATAGACTGCAGTTGTTTTTGCCACGGGTTTGCTCGAAGACTTTCCTCATAAGCAATGAGTTGCTTTTCCCAAGCAACTGCGTGAGCCGATGTTGTTTTCTCAGGGGTATTCAATTTTCTTAAATTCAATTCCTGCCTTTGTATTACGTCCAAATTATGTGCCAGCAATGAATTGCAATTAGTCCAATAGGTCACCTACGATACAGCAATTCAACGGCAGAGTGACTATGCTGCACGATCGATTTCATTCCCCCTTTAAGTATGTATGTCTTAATATAGGGGTGTGAGACGTCACAAGGTTTGTCAATTTTCCGCAACGAATTCTAATTTGTGGGTGAGTATTAAACCGGTAGCAGTGCCAAAGAGGATGAAGGAGTAGATTCTATCTACGTTATCTGTGGAAAATCGTACGATAAAATCAATGCCAACTGAGATTCCCTATACCCGAGGGTAGGCCTCAATAGCGGCGAGAATTACAGTGTCACAAGCATCAAAAATAGGTTCCACTGCTGAACTTCGACAAGCTATCGAGGAAATGCCTAGCTCACAAATTCGTGAGGTGGCCAACGATGCCATCGGTCTTGAGGGGATGATTCCGCTTTGGTTCGGCGAACCGGATGTATCTACCCCTGACTTCATCTGCAATGCTGCGATTGAAGCGATGCGAAGTGGTCGGACCTTTTACACCCCGAACAGGGGTATCCCAGAATTACGAGATGCTATCGCCGCATATACTGAAGCGCTCTACGGCATCTCGATGACTAAGGACCGTATTACCGTAACGGCGTCTGGAATGAGCGGCATCATGGTAAGTCACCAACTCCTTGTTGAGCCGGCAACCAACGTCGTTTGCCCGGTCCCGCTGTGGCCCAATATTCGAGGCACAGTAGACATACTGGGTGGTGAATTCCGCCCGGTCCCTCTTCGCCTAGTAGATAGATCCTGGCAACTCGATCTCGATCAGCTATTTGATGCAGTCGATCACAAAACGCGGGTGATTTTCGTTAACTCGCCGGGCAACCCAACCGGCTGGATGATGTCTTCGGACCAGCAGCAAGAAGTCCTCGACTTTTGTCGTTCGCGGGGTCTTTGGCTGGTTGCGGACGAAGTGTATGCCCGAATCGTCTACGGCATGAAACACGCGCCATCTTTTCTGGAACATGCGAATCCAGAAGACCGATTGATCGTGATCAACAGTTTTTCAAAACCGTGGGCGATGACAGGCTGGCGCTTGGGATGGCTGATTACACCGGATCGGTTTGGTAAAACACTTGAGATGATGAATGAATTCAATTTCGCTGGCGCGGCTACGTTTACCCAGATCGCTGGAATCACTGCATTGCGGGAAGGGGAGGCATTCATTACGACACAAATCGATCGCTACGAACAAGCCCGTAATCTCGTTTACAAGCGACTTTCTAAAAACCCAAAGATTCAGATTGGCTGGCCAGAGGGTGCGTTTTATGCCTTTTTTTCGGTTGAGGGCATGACGAATGGACTTGCCTTTTGTAAACAATTGGTGCGCGATGCCCGGGTAGGTCTGGTGCCTGGAACAACGTTCGGGGCTCCAGAAGAAGGATGGTTACGACTTTGTTTTGCCAATCAGCCTGAGACACTGAATTTAGCAATCGATCGATTGGAGGAGTGTTTGCCGTCCTAATGTATTTGGTTCAAATCGACTTCGAGACGACTCGATCCTTGGTTGCGACAAGCTCTTCCCCATATTCCATGTATTTATCCGGCTGATCCAATACCGGCATCTTACTGCCAGAACCTACCAACCAGTCGAATAGCCATTGCTCCCTTTACTCGCGGTGGGTGTATTTGCCTGCAGGAGGTCACTTAATTTCACTTCGTTACTTGGGTTTTTCAGGGGCTCAAGCGGCGGTGCATCATAAGAATTCTCGCTTCGATTAATTTCGGGGTTTGTATATTTGGTTGTACGTTGCTGTGGCTCTCTTCCAGCATCTCGAATTAATTGGTCCATCTGTTCCGGCGGTAACTCCTGCCCGTTTTGATTCCCGGCAGCGCGGGAAATAGATTCATTCATCAGCGTCCCGCCAATATCATTCACTCCTGCTCGAAGACACTGGACAACCCCCGCTTTCCCCATCTTAGTCCACGAGGCCTGTATATTTGATACGTAACCATGGAGCACAATTCGAGCAACTGCGTGCATCAGAACAGCCTCAACAAATGTCGGACCTTTTCGGCAATTCTGACGGCGATACATTGGTGCTTCCTGATGGATAAAAGGCAGAGGAACAAACTCGGTAAGCCCACCGGTTTGAGACTGTAACGTTCGAACACGGATCAAATGGCGAGCCCAATGTTTAGGCTTGTCTACATGACCGAACATGATTGTGGCTGTCGTTGGTAACCCCGTCTTGTGCGCTGTCTTAATCACATCTAACCACTCGTCCGTCGTAATCTTGTCTGGACAAATAATCTGTCTCACTTCATCGTCGAGTATCTCTGCCGCGGTACCAGGCAAAGTAGAAAGACCCGCATTCTTCAACGCCTCGAGAAATTCAGCGATCGAAATTCCCAGGGTTCGTGCACCTTGAGTGACTTCCAACGGGGAAAACGCATGTATATGAATGCTGGGAACTTCAGACTTTATGGCGTGACAAATAGACAAATAAGTGTCTCCTGTAAAATCCGGATGAATTCCGCCTTGCAGGCAAACCTCTGTTGCCCCACGTCGCCAGGCTTCCTGTGTACGCCTGCGGATCTCGGCAAGATCAATCAGATATGGATGGTCCCGAGGCCCGTTACGGCTACTGCTTTTTGAAAAGGCACAAAACCCACAACGATAAGTACAAATGTTGGTGTAGTTTATATTTCTGTTAACCACATACGTCACTACGTTTCCGTTCACATCTTTCCGTAGTTGATTGGCAAATTCGCATGTTTCAATAAAATCATCCCCACGTGACCGAAAAAGGCGGACGATGTCATTCTCGGTTAGATCAACTCCTTGGGTGACTCGATCAAATATAGGACGTAAATCTGCGGTTGCCTTGTTCATTCGAGCACCCGCGACGGGGAATGGCGCTTCTACCACCTCACCTGCCACCCAACTGTCTGTTCTTGGCCAGCCATCGCCGTCAATCAAACGATGCACATGCTTCGATACCTTGGGGGACAACCACTCAGTGCTGTCTTCTAGATATTTTGGATACACCGGCAAACGGGGAATCAACGTTTTCCCAGATTGGCGAGTTGTCGCGCAGAGCTCAGCAATCCCAGGCCAGGGAGCCTCGGGATTCACGTGATCTAAAGTGACGGGTGATACTCCCCCCCAGTCATTAATGCCAGCATAAACCAATTGTTCTTCCAGACCGGGTGTAAGATTAGGCGGCGCCTGAATATTCATGCTGGGTCCGAATAAAATTCGAGCCGCCGCAATCGTCCACAACAGATCCGAGGATTCTGGTTCTGGAAATCCCGCCATTAACGTATCGGTCTTTGCTCGAAACGGTTGGATAATCAGTTCTTGGATATGACCATATCGATTGTTTATTTCACGAATCTTAAGGAGCGAGTCAATGCGCTCGGCTCGGTTTTCACCAATTCCTATAAGAATGCCAGTCGTGAACGGAATACGTAACTGACCCGCTTGTTCGATGTTAGATAGTCGCACCGCCGGCCGTTTATCTGGTGAACCGAAATGTGGGCCACCCTTTTGACATAAGCGCTCACTGGTCGATTCAAGCATAATGCCCTGAGATGCTGATACTTCTCTCAAAGCAGCCATTTGGTCCATCGAAAGAATCCCCGCGTTGATGTGAGGCAAAAGGCCAACTTGCTCAAACACTGCACGACTTGCTCGTAGTAGATACTCGAAAGTCGACGAACAGCCTAACCGCTTCAGTTCATCTCTAGCGACGCGGTACCGCTGCTCCGGCTTATCGCCGAGCGTAAACAAAGCTTCGTAACATCCTGCCTGTTTGCCTGATTCTGCAATCTCCAGGACTTCGTCTAGAGGTAGATATGCCCGAACCGCCTCACGCGGGCTTCTTGCAAAGGTGCAGTAATGGCATACATCACGGCACAGAACGGTAAGCGGAATAAATACCTTGGGGGAATAGGACATCAGCTCGCCATGGCCTTTGTCCCGCAAAGCTGCGCTGACTTTGATCAGAGCGCGATGATCAACGGATTCCATGAAGGACCGTGCCTCAGAATCTGTAGGTGGACTTCTCAAGAAACGATTGAGGTCAATACTCATATCATTCTTTCTGCCTGAGCTGCACTGCTGTGGTCCAACGACTTTGACCTGTTACGTCGCTGAACTAGATCGATATTATTTAAAAATCTGTGGGTATTTGAATCACCGCCCATGGAAGCCAATTGAATTAAATCGTCGGGCCAATCGATGTCAAATCCAAGTCCTGATAACGGCAAAACATCAACTGAAAGTCCCTGATCCCGAGCAATACGACGGTGCGCTGCCAAACTATTCATGCCGAATTGAGTTGTAATTTGAATTGGAATTGACGACGCAATGCTGTTGGTCCCTGCGCCATCATGTGCGGGCACTAGAATGATTCCTTCAGTACTTCTGAGGCACGCTGTCAACTGATTAATCTCCGCAACAGCAAGCAAAGGAACGTCTCCCGGAATTGTAAAAAATTTTCGGATCCCCATTTTTTCAAGAAATTGCACCCCTTTGTTAATTGCAGAATTTAATTCTGGGCGACCCCCTTCTTCAAGATAGATCACGTCTAACTTACTAAGATATTCTTTGACTATGGGGCAGCTTGTAACGACAAGAAAACCTCCTAAATCAGATACGCACCCAAGCGTATCCACCACATCCCCCAACATAGTTAATGTCAACTGCTCGCGTTCGGTGGGCGACAAAAGTGGTTTTAGTCGACTGTTGGACTGCTCGACCGCCTTAACCGGCAGAACTACCCAGGGCTTATGAGTATGAGCATCGATGTTCCCCATAGATCCGCCCTAATCCCCCAATGACTTAGCAAATTGAATTGCTTCTGCAGCAAGTCTCTTTTTCTCGTCGAAAGACTTCATCAGGGTATCAGTGACATATGTCCGGATGCCCAGTTTCTCAATCCTCGGTACAAGATCCGCGTCGCCCGTATCAATGATGATTCCGTCAATTAAGTTTGACGAATAATACGATGCTACCGTAAACGATGAGATTTCGTAACCAAGCTCCCCCATAATCTTTGCTGTTGGCCCTTTAAATGCTCGAGCACCTACCATAGGGGACACTGCAACACGTGGCACACGACAATTAGCGAGTTGTTTCTGAAAATCGGGTATCGCGAGTATCGGGGCAATACTAAGAAAAGGATTCGATGGGCTGATGATCACAGACTGCAAATCAGGATTGAGCAGAGCTGAGGAGATATCAGGCAGCAATCTAGCTTTTTTAGCGCCCTCGTAGCGCAGGTCCGTTACAACGGGTTCGCATCGGTTACGAACAAAATATTCCTGAAACTCCATAATTCCAATATTGGTTTCTACGATTGTTCGGATTCTGTCATTGGTTGGCGGTAGGATACAGTAGTCGAGACCAAACGCTTTACACAGATCTTGTGTAACTTTCGATAAGGTTTCGCCTTGGTCCAAGCGAGTAGACCGTTCAATATGCACTGCCAAATCACGGTCGCCCAAACGAAACCAGGCGTCACCCCCCATACGACTGACCTCCTCCAAAAC
>Ga0257113_1000190_pt1 | contig 19086 bp, 15 predicted proteins | sample LP_taG_4_FD_191568 | JGI IMG/M metagenome (GOLD analysis project Ga0257113, IMG submission 191568) | Marine microbial communities from Northeast Subartic Pacific Ocean, Canada - LP_J_2015_P26_2000m | ecosystem: Environmental > Aquatic > Marine > Oceanic | place: Canada: Northeast Subartic... | reverse complement strand
ATCAATCCAAATTGCGATACGTCAATGGGACGGCTGAAAATATCAGAAGACATATCTGCCACCAAAAATCCATTTGGATTAACCGGCTTCGGGAATGCATGCCATTGAGTTCCGTAGATTGTATTATTGCTTGTCACATGTAAATAAATAGCATCATCACTTTGATTCAAATCTTTCGGAATATGGTTATAAACTGATTCTTTGGATGAACAAGCCACATTCACATTTCCAAATAATTGGGCTTCTTTAATAGCTTTGGATGACCATGCACCCGTATCGGTGTAATCTGCGGTTTGGTTCTCACCTAATAGATTCATTGGGATCATTGCAAACTGCAGAGAAGCGCCACCCTGGAGAAACAGCACGTGGTATCCATCGGGGATATTCAACAAATCACGGCCGAGTGATTCCGTTTCTGATACCATATCCATCACCGGTTTGGAGCGATGGCTCATCTCCATCAGACTCATCCCATGGCCGTTAAATTCTCGAGCTGCTATTGCGGTTGCATCCAATACTGATTGATCCAATACAGCCGGACCTGCACTAAAATTATATATTTTTGTCATGTTCGAATTCAAATAATAAGGTACAAATTATGGATAAATTTCCTTTTATTTAAAATAATAAAAAACCCCATTCCGATAAATCGAGACAGGGTTTTTACTTGGAGAGTTATTTATAGATTAAAAGCGATTTTTTCGACGCTTCATACCACCTCTTTTTGGTGGTTGATAACGATCTTGCATGCGGTCGCGGACTTGCTGCTTCATATGGCCATCAAACATGAGTAGTTTCACTTGTTGGGTTGGATTGAGTATATCACCCGATTTTTTGATGAAATCAATCCGTGTATTACTTTTTTTCTGTTCAAATGCAGCCACTTTTTTCAGCAGTTTATTCGCTTCAGCTTTTGAAATGTCTTCGCCTTTTTTCACTTTTTTATAAAGCGGTGTAAAAAGTTCTTTTTCTTCTTTTCTAATTTTCAAAACCTGTTTTTGGTGCGTCCGCATACTAGGGAAGAACTTTTCCGCCTGGTCTTCAGTCAGTTCTAGATGATCCGTCAATTTCCAAATCATCATCATTTCCATCCGTTCACCGTATTGACCGCCGGGACCTTTGGGTTTCCCCGGTTGTGCGAACAGGGATCCTATCCCGATAATTGATGCTAAAAATATGGTTGTTTTTTTCATTGTATTCCTCCGTCATTCATTGTTGTCACCGGTTCAAATTCTATGTTATCTAAAAATGCTAACGTTTCCCAGATGTCATCACTGTTCTCCACGAGATATTCTGCCAAGTCATAAACGTATTCTTCTGTTTCTGAATCCATGACTTCTAACGGTTTCAGATCGTTTGATGCATAGGCCGCAGGATCATCCGTTAGTTGATTAGTCGTCATTAATCCAAATACCGCCACAAATGCGGCTGCCGTAATTCCATTGATAATTCCCATTTTTTTCACGTGACGTTTTTGACGTTCCCCATGTAATTTTGCTATAAAAGAATCACCATCAGGTGTTTCAAAATTAGATTGGGATATTTGCTGAAATCGTTGTTCAATATTCATAAGTCAATCCTGCAATTTTTCTTTGAGTGCCTTAACAGCATGGTGATAATTCACTTTGGCCGAATTTTCACTGATCCCCATAATATCGGATATTTCTTTGTAAGGCATTTCCTGGGCAATGCGCATGGTTACAACCATTCTTTGGCGGGAAGGGAGCTTTGCCACCCCATCCCATAATTCTTTTTTTCGCCATTCATCTTCATAGCTCGTGTCCATGTAGCCCTGTTCCGGGGCCTGATCAAGGTGGAGCATATTGCGCCACTTGTTCCGCCGGAGATAGGTATTGGACATATTGACATTGGCGCGGAATAAGTATGTTTTGAACTCTGATTCAAATCGAAACTTTTTAAGTGCTTTAAACATTTTGATAAAAACATCTTGCACCAAGTCTTCTGCTTCCACTTTATCTGCGGTAAATTTGATAAAAAATCCATAGGTATCAGGAAGGTGGCGTTTAACCAGTTCATCGAATGATGCTTTATTACCATCTTGAAATTCCCTGATGAGTTCGTGGTCTGTTTTCATTCATTTGCTATTTAGACAACGGGAAACTTAAAAAGTTAAACTTTTATTATAAAAAAAGAGGCTATCCCAAATGAATGAAATAGCCTCTTCAAAATTCTAATAATTAGGGAGATTATCGAGATCCGCCAGTGTTACCGCCTTTGTCACCTCGTTTGTCGCCGCAATGTTTGGAATACTGCATACCTAACGCTGTGTATATCTTTATGATCTCAATTTGTTTATCGCTGAATAGTGCTTCAATTTTACTATTGCGATCGGCAATTAGTTGTTTTAGCGCATCTTGTAAATCTTCTCTACTCATATCCTCAGCTCTTGCTTTTTCTATCAATCCCCTTTGCGCTTCTCCCGATTCATTATTGATGGTCTCCAATCCAGATTCCTGATCTGGTGTCATTTCTAATGCACTAACCATGGCATCGTGAGCAGCCTGTCTCATTTCTTCCATTTTCTGCTTCATGCCTGCCTGCATGTCTTCGAGTTTTTGTCTTTGTTCATCCGTCAGGAGAGCTTCAATTTCTGCTCGCATGGTTGCTTCCAGTGCCTCTAATTCAGCTTTCGCTGCTTCTCTATCTATAGTGCCATCTTTCGCCTTTTTCATTACTTCTTCCATCTGACCTCTATAAGAGTCCATAATGGATTTAAGAGACTCTCTCTGTGCTTCGTCTAAGACAGCGAAAACCGCCCGAAGATCCATACCACCTCTATCACCGCCTGGGCCTCTACGTGCTTTGGCATCCATGCCACCCCCATATAAATAGGGTACGTTATTGTCATCCATCCATCCGAAAAGTCTTTCTTTTTCTTCATTAGAAAGTTTACCCTGCATTTCTGCAGAAACTTTCCATAGGAAGGCAGGATCACGACGATGTTTACCATCTTTTCCGTGGCGATTTAACGCGTCATTCAGGGCATTAATACTTTTCTTACTGAGCCCTACATCCGTATTTAATCCTTCAGAGAATGCCTGCAGTTCAGGATCGTCAACAAGGATTGTTTCATCCTTCATTAACTTATCACAACCGATGGTCGCAAATATTGCAATGGTTAATAATATAGACAGTTTTTTCATAATCTTATCCTTCTCAGCTAAAGCTCGGTATCAATTTAGGGCTTAGACACTCAATATTAGTATAAGTTAAAAAATGAAAGATAAAGGGCCCTCCAAATATAAATTTGGAGCAGCCCATTTTCTTTTTTTACTGTTTGGAGAGCAGTTTTATTTATTATTTCCTCGGTTTCCGCCATTACCTTTACGACCCTTGCGACCGCCGCCTTTTTTCCCCTTTTGACCACGATGTTTTTTCATTCGTAATTCAAGGGCTTTATGGATTTTAATGATTTCAAGTTGGTCATCATTAAAGAGAGCTTCCATTTTTTCATTCTTTGTGGCAAAGATATTTTTCAGACCTTCTCTCAAAGTATCTTTATCAATGTCTCCGTTTTGGGCCTGTTCGAACAGTGCCATTGCAGCGTCTCGGGCTTCTTTATTTGCTTCACCAAAAGCTGTAACCTGTTCAGCTGTCATATCTAAAACATCAACCATGACTGCTTTAGATGAATCTTTATAAGCCTGGCGTTCGGTTTCTCGATCAGCTTTATTTTGGTCGATCTGCGCTTTTTGTTCTTCTGTAAGTAAGGCATCAACTTCTGCTTGCATCGCCTCTTTTAAAGCATCCATTTGTGATCGGGCATCTTCTTTAGAAAGAGAGCCATCTTTCACCTGTTCATGAATTGCTTTGAATCTTTCTTTATAGGCAGTCACAATAGCTTTAAAGGTTACTTTTTGGTCATCCGTTAATACTTTATAGATGCCTCCAAAATCGTCCCCGCCCTTGCGACCTTTACCAGCGTGACCTTTTTTACCTTTAGAGCCACCAAATAGTGGAATATCTTTTTCATCCATCTTTTCAAAAAGACGTGCTTTTTCTTCATCGGTTAACGTAACAGCCAGTTCGCCAGCGATTTTCCATAAGAAGCCTGGTTCACGATGTTTCCCCCCGCGTCCATGGCGATTTAGAACATCGTTTAAACTTTTTGTGGATGACTTGCTGAGACCTAAGTCTGAAGCCAATTCAGACGAAAAGTCTTGAAGTTCCTGACTATCCAAATCAACAGCATTATCCAGCAATGGATTATCACATCCAATGGCCAAAAATAAAAATGTTGAAATGGGTAAGATTATTTTTTTCATTTTCTTATTCCCTTTTTTGTTATTTTCGAATGTTTCATTTGCTCTTTTAGATGCAGGAATCATTCAAAAGTTAAAAAAAATAGTTAATTTGGTTTTGCGCTAACCTCTTTTGATAAATGAACCTCTTTCCCATCCCATGCCGCAACTCGGTAGTAATAAGTTTTAGAATTATCGAGTCCTGTGTGAATATATGGAGATTGAATATCCCAAAATGCATTATCCTTGGAAGTATTTTCTAATGTAATACCTTGCTGATTACTCCAGTATATTCCATGCATCAAGTTACTACCCACCGCAGGAGTCCATGAGATGGTGATTTGTCCATTTCCTGCAGTTGCTATAACATTTGTCGGGAAATTATCTAACGATATAGATGTTGTATCCGCGGGAACATTTGGATCGGGAGAAGCACTTACTTCAGGTGATAGTATCGAAGCATTCCCTTCGGCATCCTCCACTTCTAAACGGTAGTAGTACGTTGAACCATTGGTTAGGTTATCATCTACATAAAAATTGATTTGATCCTTTGTCATACTTATTCCGATATCAGGCACTACATTTGAATTTTTAGCAACACCTGCTGAATTGCTCCAATATAAATTATATTTGGTAAAAAAAGGATTGGGCTCAAACGCCAACACGTTTTGTTTATTTTGAGCAATAACAAAAATACCTGGTGGAGTCAATAAGATTGCTGATGAAAAAGCAACAGCACGAAAATTGCCAATGGTTCCTTCACCAAAATTTGACACAGGATTATATGGAGTTTGAGAAGTTACACTTACAAGACCTCTTACAATTTTTTCATACATATTGTAGTAATCATACGTGATTTTATCGATTTCCGCTGTACGATGTCTAATATGCTGATTAGGTAATGGATCTAATGTTACTGTAAATAATTTTAATCCTTCATTGATATTCACTACACGATTATCATCTATTGCCCAATCTTGTCTAACATAATGTATCCCATTTGCCCACCATTCAAAAAGGTATCGATTACGGGTTGCAGAAGGGTCGTTGATGATCCATTCATCTGAATATCCGCTTCCACCAATCTTTTCACTGGATCCTGAATTGTAATACACCCATGCACCCTGGTAGCCTGGAGGTGAGAACATGGTTGATTTAGCAGTATAGGTTTCAGATCCTATAGTAATAGTCATTGTATAGGTCTCGCCCACTTTTCCCTTGATCTCATTTCCAAAATAAATACCATTCCATCCATAGACCAGTTCCTCGCTTGTGCCATTACTGTTAGTTATAAATACAAATGCATTTTTTTCATAATTAATAGACGTATTAATGGATGCATTTATATCCTCAGAGTAACTAATCTGAACACCTGATGGTAGATTTTCTTCAATTTTTCCATTAATGACCAGGATCTGCTCCACGTCTTCCACTCCTATATCTATAGGAACAGTTACTTCATTAAATCCATCACAAGAAAAAAGTGCAAATAATGAGATTAGAAATAAACTGTTACCAATTTTCATAGCCTAAAACTCCACATTAATATTTATACTGGGCATAAAACCATAAGTACTTTGACCAATCTGTTCAAACAACCTGTTTTGCCCCTGATTAAAATTGATCGTATGGATATTTCGTCTATCATATACATTATATAAAGCCACATCAATAGTAGTTTTAAGACCCCGTGTCCATCTCATTAAAAAATTTGGAGAATATTTGATACCAAGATCGAGTCGGTGGTAATCCGGTAAACGATACTTATTCCTACCCTCCCAATAAGGAAATGGAATACCACTGATATGATAATATCCTTCTGGCAGTGTTACTGGTCGACCAGTTGAATACAAAAATGTGCTGGAGATTGAAAGATATTTAGTGATTTGAAAATTAGAAAACATGGTAAGACTATGCGTTTTGTCAAAACGATAGGGATACCATCGCCCTTCATTAATTACATCAATCTGATAATCACTCTTTCCATAATTATAACTCAACCGCCCATTAAACCGTCCAGTCGGTTTTTCAATGGACATCTCAAAACCATACGCCAAGCCTTCACCTGTGGCTACATACGCTTCTAGGTTATCCACCAGATAATTATGCAGACCATCTTCAAAGTCAGCAGCGCCATATAAGATCTTATAGTAAATCTCTGCAGAGAACTTAATCTCATTATTATTAAAATTATGAAAATAGCCCATTGCAAACTGATCTGTCAGCATGGGTTTGATATTCTTTGTTGTGGGCATCCAAATATCATACCATTCAATTTCCGCACCTAAAGACATCAGCCTTAAATATTGCGCATTTCGATTGTAAGAAAGCTTCAAAGAGTTTTGGTCTGATAGTAGATAGGTCATAGCAAGCCTCGGCTCTAAACTACTATAGGAAGACAAAACATCTGTTTTCTCTGGAAAAAATTCTGCTTCGATCGGCTCATTGGTTATATCATCATAAGTGAATCGATCCCCTGGACCTAACTGATGATACAATGAGTAACGCAATCCATAATAAGCCGATAGTCTGTCATTTATTTTTTGATCATTTTCTATATAAAAAGCACTTTCAAGACCCTGCATCCCAGGCATGAATTTCCCTCCATCCTCTTGTGTCGCATCTTCTAATGATCCGTGGTTATATTCTTGATATTCAGACATCAACCCAAATCGCACCTCATTATTTGGATTTGGAAAATATGAGAATTCCTGTTTGAAACTTTGTGTGCTTACTCCAGAGTGAAAATGATAAATCCCTGCTATATTAGCTGTGTAATACCGGCTATAGATCAGTGAAGTGTTTGATAGCCATTTCGTTGCAAAACGGTTTTCCCAGCGAAGCAATGCTGCTCGGTTCCCCCATTCGGTGAGGCCCACTGTCATAGCACTATCCCTGCCAACATAGAATGAAAAGTTCAAGTTTTGCTTATCATTAATTTGATAAATGACCTTCCCATTGATATCAAACCAACTCTCATTGGGAGCAAAAAAACGAAAATCACTGCCACTATCGCTTTTACCTTTACCACTACTACTTTTGCCTCCACCACCTTTATCACTATTGAGACGGCCACCAGTAGTACTTCCTTCATTAATAATATCATAGAGACTACCACCACTGAGCCTTGTAGACCTCCCAGATAGAAATAATGAAAATTTGTCCTTAATAATTGGGGCCTCTAAAGAAAATTTTGATGTGATAAGACCAGCACTTATACCGCCTCGATATTGCTCTATATTACCATCTCTCATTTGTACATCTAATACGGAAGCTCCACGACCACCAAATCGAGCAGGAACTCCGCCTTTATAAATAGTTAATCCTTTAACGGCATCAGAATTAAATACTGAGTATAACCCTTGCATATGTGAAGAGTAATAGATCGGCATACCATCCATCAAAATTAAGTTTTGATCGATACCGCTACCACGGACGATATACCCACTACGGCCTTCAGCAATACTCGTAATCCCTGGTAGAAGTTGTATTGTTTTCATTATATCTGTTTCACCCATTACTACCGGGATCTGTTCTACTTGACGAATACTGAGCCTCTCAACACTGATCTCAGTTGACTTTACATTATGATCAGGAGCAATACCGGAGACGTCGATCCGGCTCATGGATATGGGATCTGGTATAAGCGCAAAGTCCAATGCAATATTTTTATTAAGCTCTACCTCACGCTGAATGGTTTTGTAGCCTATATAACTTACTTTGAGTTTATAAGCACCTTTCGGTAGAGATAATAGATACTGACCTTCTGCATCAGATGCAGTTCCGCGTTCAGATTTTATTTCAAATATATTAGCTCCGGCCAAAGCCATACCCGTTTTGCTATCGGTGATTTTGCCACTAATAGTGGACCTATCTTGTCCCATCAGGGAATAAATCAATAGAATAAAAGTCAGGTTCCTTAATTTCATAAAAGACCTATTTGTTTATTTTTTGACTATTCGAAACCCGAAATGATTATTGCCTCTATGCTCAAAATCTGAAGCTCTTGCATAAGTTAATAATGTTGAAGCGTGATAATTCCAGGAGCCGCCACGCCTGACCTTTTTATTATTTGTACCTGCTGAGGCGTTGAAAGGATCTGTTGCACCGTTGGTATAAAATGATTCGCTATAATAATCTTGGCACCATTCCCACACGTTGCCACCCATATCATATAGTCCAAAAGGGTTTTCGGGATATGAACCAACAGCTACGGCATGACCATTTGGATTATAAACTCCTGGCTTATCTCCATTATAATTTGCCTTTGTTAAATCTAGCATTCCATCATCTGTAGAATAAGCTAATTCCTGCCCTCCTTTTGCAGCATACTCCCATTGCGCTTCTGTTGGCAAACTGACATCGTAATATTTTACAAAAGCGTATGCACCATACCATTTGACCCAATTGACCGGCCAGTTTGCTTTCGTCGGATCTATTAGTTCAAATGTATTGCTTGAAGGATTGAAGGAAATCCAACTTTTATTATTTATATGTTCCACTTCTCCGCCGCTTGTACAACCACCTGTTTCTCCTAATTGTAAGAATATTTCTCCTGCATTCGGTGCATTGCCGTCGCCAATAACCATTTTTTCTGAGTAGGTGCCACAAGGATCAGATACCTGTTTTGCAGATACCGTAATCCATCCATGAGTGTAAGCCCCATTCAAAAAGTTGATATAGTCTTGATTGGTAATTTCTTTTTCAGATATTTTAAAAGCTGTTAGTGTAATGCTGACCTCCGGCGCATCATTTTGGACTGTTGTACCTCCCATGGTAAAAGTTCCAGCAGGAATATTTTTTAACACAATACTGCTGGGTAGTGTGGCATTTATTTCTTCAAATATTTCGGCTGCGCCATCATCTTCACTGCAAGAATTGAAAAAAATAAATATTCCAGATACCGCAGACATTAATTTCAATTTATTAATTTTCATTTATTTATTGCCTTATTATCACACGTTGAACCTTGCTAGAAGCAACAGCCCCAAAGACTCCTAGTGCACCTTCAATGCCAACCGATTGTCCTGCCGTAGTACCGCTACCCAATAGAAAATTACTATACTTGTCTTCTTCACCTTTTATAAAATATTCGTAATAATTGTCGTCCATTGTCATCAATCGAATAGTAAAAAGCTTAGGTTCAGCGGGTTCCCCCTGCCGCTGTTCACATATTCTCACAGGAACAGTATAGGTGCCTTTTTGAAGATCAACCACCCTATCAAAATCCGGATCGCATTCAAAGGCTCCTTTCCAAGCTCTTGATCGCCCTGAAAGGTATCCCTTACCCCCATTGAGTTGCTGCCAAACAATATTATAGGAACGTTTTATTGAAATGGTATCCTGTATAAGCGAATCAATAAGCACGGGAATTTCAGGAGTTAATAATTCTCCTTTAACCGAATCATAACCCGGTACAGTTACATCCAATAAATAAGTGGTCCCAGGCTTTGGCGTGAACGTCCCAAGTGTATCGAGATAGATATTTTTTTGATTCCATTCCCAAGAATATTGTTTAGGTACGAAATTAAATGGAATCGAAGTCCCATTGGCTTTAATTGAAACCTGTGCATTTTTTATTAAACCTGCTGGTTCGTAAATCGAGTCAAGATAAACTTCTTCACCAAAAACTAATGTATCAACACCAACAAAGATTTCTGATTCTTCTGAAAGAGTAGTTGTTCTGTATACACGGACAAAACTGTCTACTTCAGGATCTAAAGAAATCAGGCCAAACACATTAAGGACTGGTTCGTAATCCACTTCTAGTAGTTCCCACTCTCCCTCTGCACAACCGTTGAAAATTATAATAAATGCAACAAAGATTGATTGGATGTGTTTTTTAAAAGTCAAATTGCATTCCCGTGAATATCATGAATGGAAACATATTTAGCGGAGCTCGCTCAACGACGCCCCTATTTCCTGTACTTTGATCTGTTCTTGTTCGATGCAAATACGATAAAGCATTTTCATGGTTGGTGACATTGATAATCTGAATATAGGAATCGTATCTCCATTTAAATAATCGCCTATTTTTTCGGGTAATGCCTATATCTAAACGGAAATAAGAAGGATATCGGTCACTATTTTTTTTATCAACCAGGTATTTATCGGATGAAAACCAATTCATTTCAGATGGCGCACCGGGATGATTAGTACGACCACCTCTTATCTCTTGTTCCCAGTCATTGACCCTACCAATAATAGGTGTATAAGGATTCCCGCTTGATCCAGTGATGGCAGCATTCATCTCAAGATTATCAGAGACCCAATTAGGTAGCTCAACAGTTGTCACCACATTGAGAGTATGGACCCGGTCATGGTTTGGAGCATACCACCCATTGGGCTGTGTGTAATAAAATGTTTTTGCCAATGTATATCCTACCCATCCCTTAAACTTTCCAGAGGTTTTTTTAACCAATAGCTCCAACCCATAGGCATAAGCATCCGTATCCCAAAATTCATTAAATGGTGTGGACTGGACCTCTCCTTCATTTTCTGCGTATACATCCCCCTGCTTTAAGGAAAGCAAATGATTAAAATCTTTATAATATGTTTCAACTCGATAAAGAATATTATTAGGAGAGAAATATTCAAACCCTAAAATGGCGTGATCAGAAACACTGGCTGGTTTGTCTTCAGGTAAACCCATCCAAAGATCGATCAAACGAAAATTCTCATCTGGATCATTTGCGGTAATGAGAAATTGGTGATAACGACCCCAATTCATTTTAAAAGACATATCACTAGAAATATTGTATTTCATTCCAATTCGAGGTTCTACATATACCTTATCATGAAGGTTATAATGGGCTAAGCGAAGTCCTCCTTGAAATTTTATCTTATCCGAAAAATCCCATTTGTCCTGCACATATGCAGCTAATTCCCGTGTCCTGTTTTTCATATCCAGTGGTTTTGAAGTAAATGTTGTATCCAGTGTTGTTATTATATATTCGTTAGAAAGATCGAAGTTGATATCTTTACGCTGAAATCCACCAGTAATCGTGTGCCTGTCATTCGCTTTCCAAATGATCTCCGTTTCTAAAGTACGGTCTTTGATAATATCTTTATAGACTATATCAAATGCAAAATCATTATGGATCGTTGAATCATTATCTATATAGGTTTCTTTATTATCAAAATAAAAATCAAAATCATACCGATAGCGACTGCTGGCTAAAAATGTTTTAGCTACGATGTTAGGCGAAACAATCCAGCGCCAGGTTAGTCCATTAGTGTGATTGCCCCATGGCCAATCAACGCCAATCTCAGATTCGGTTGTACCGCCATCAATATCACTGGTCCGATCCGAAGTTGAAAAACGCAATATGTCATCGCCATAGAATCGGCTATAGGTCAGACGATGATCTGGCCCAAAGTCAATATTAGTTTTGATCTGATAATCGTAAAAATGATAGGGAAATTCTGCTCTGCCTTTACTAAGAAGATCAATAATTTTATCAAAATAGGTTCGCCGGCCAGACAAGAGCCATGAGCCCTTTATTCCATTCCATTCGGGTATAGGGCCCTCAATGAGTCCTTTACTGGAAATCAATGAAATATTACCCGAACCTGTTATTTTTTCCGTATTTCCTTCACGGTTGATCACATTTAAAATAGCTCCCATACGGCCGCCGTATCGCGCTGGAAATCCTCCGGCATGAAAATCAGCTTCCTTTATAGCGTCCGTATTAAAGGTTGAAAAAATACCCCCGAAATGATAGGGATTATAGACTGTGATTCCATCCAGCATAATTAAGTTTTGGTCTGGTGTACTTCCACGGACATAGAGCGCACTTGAAAAATCATTCCCCGACTGCACACCAGGCAACATTTGTAGGGCACGAAATACATCCGCCTCAATGAAACCAGGCACCGAGTTAATCTCTCTTAAGTCTAAAGAAATTTGACTGCTTTCGATTGACTGTTCAAATTTCTGCCGCTCTGCTGTCACCGTGACTTCCGCACCTTCTAAAACGGCCTGGCGTAAACGAATATTGATACGAATATCTTCATTTTCTGCAATATTTACATCTTCTTTATGAATTTCAAATCCAATCATAGAGGCGAGAAGTTGATAGCTGCCGGGCGGCACATAGGTGATGACAAAATAGCCGTCCACATTGGTAGCTGAGCCAATGGATGTCTCAGAAAGAAATACATTAGCGTAAGATATGGGCTCACCTGTTGCATCATCACGCACAAACCCACTGATGGTTGACATTTCTTGTGCGTTAATTATTAAAACAAAAAATAATAGAAGGATATATTTTATGGTTTTCATTTCTTTTTTTATTTATTTTTACTGCCTGATGTTGGTGTAGTGAATTTCACCCAATTCATTAAAAGTTAAATACCGATTTTCTTTTCGAGTATTTTCAAGCTTGAAATATACAATTTCATTAAAGAGTGTTTGTTCAATATATTTGAGTTTATATAAATCAGACACAATCGCATCTTCTCTGCCCACATGATCAGACAGAAAATTGGTCATAGAATGATGAGATAATTTTCCCGTTAAAATATTTAAGGCAATATTGCTTTCAATATCCTTATTGGCTAAAAAAGTGATTCGCATTTTATATCAAAAGTAACATCTTTATTGTTTTTTTGCCATCTCCTATCCGAATCGTGGAAAAATTATTTCCATTAGAAACAGCTTAACCGTATCAACCGAAGATTTATCACCATTTAAAACTATAGGATAAACCAAACACATTAATTTCATCCGGGCTTGACTTGGTGATGTCCTCTTTTTTATATATGTAGAAAATCTTAATTGAGTTCTTTCGTGGAAGATCAACGGCAAAACCAAATGAAACTCTAAACCCATCAAGCTGATTATGATTTGTATTATAAAGATGAAACAATTCCCCAGAAAAATAGGGTTCAATCTTTTTACCTAATTTATACTCAATTGTAAATTTATTTCTGATCAATTCTTCAGGAAGTTCTCCATCCTCATTGGTTCTTTGAAACTTTGTGCGGTATTTCAGGCTTAGAGGTTTGAAGCTATATTTATAAGATCCGCCAAAACTTAACCGCTGTTTAATTTTATTTTCAAATACAGCGTAGCGATATGGAATCTGAATTTTCAGGCCATCGAAAACTTCATATGAAATAGAAACTTCTGAAAAGGTTTGTTTAAAAGTAGATAGTTGATTATTTAATCTTAGTTCCTGTTCAAATTCCAGCTCGAGCGAATAGGGGAGATTCCTTTCAAACCCTATACTGGTCCAGGATTCATTATCATCTAATCCGTAAGAACATTGAATACAAATGAAAAAGAGCCAATACCCTATATTTATTCTTGGTGTCTTATACACCTTACTTCCTCAATTAACTTCATTTATACCAAATTGAAGAATGGATATTTGTTTATTCATTTTTTTTATTCTTTGTAATAAATCCTGATACGTGCCGTGTCTCTTAGAAAATTCATTCTGCGGAATTCGAAACTTTGAATATTTAAGCCGGTTCTCTCTTTTAAATCCGCAAGTAATGTGTCATGATTTTCCGGTTTAATATTTTCAATCTTTTCGTACTCTATTGTAATACGGACCAGCAAATTCTTTCGCCAATATGTTTCAAGGAAATAAGTTAATCCAACCAATGCCACATTCGTAAATAACAATTCGGCATAAGACACTTCAGCGCTGCTTAAGGCGTTGATGACCCCAATGGTGATGACTATAAACAGGTAGGTCATTTCCTTGATGGGAATGGGATCCGTCCTGTAACGGAGAATGGCAAAAACAGCAAACAGTCCAAAAGCGAAACCAATATTGATGGTGACGTTACCCAAAAGAAAGGCGAAAAAGAAAATGAGGGAATTGAACATGAAATAGGTAAAGACAAAATCATTGTTGGTATGATTACGTTGATAAATCAGTTTTATAATGATAAAAGCGATTGTCAGGTTAAATCCAAAACGGATAATTAAATTCATTAGTTCAAGTGGAAAATCCATTATTTTTTCCTTTTATTTATCTTTGAGTTAAAATCTTATTTATTTGCAATAATTTGGGCTTAAAGCGGTTGTATTTAATTTCCTTATTAACGTGCAGCATGCCCATACAATATTTACTAAACCTCATTTCCTGGATTTTCAATTCACGAAGAATCTGAATAAAATCTGATTTTGGATTGTACTTTTTTTGTTTGATTTCTGAGATCACCAGTTGATCGAAAATCTTACTGCTTATTCCATTTTTGGCGGATAAGTTGGTGTCAATGGTCAGACGTTCATTAAAACTGTTATCAGTTAGTGTAATGCGCGAAAATTCCAAGTCTAGTTTTGGAGCAAGTTGATCGCCTGGAAGGCCAATTATTGCAGATACCAAATCTCTCTCCTGTTCACCAAGGCACTCATTCATTTCATCAGCCAGGAGTCGTTTTTTTACTGTCCGATTTTTATTATTTTTGATTTTGATTTCAAAAAATGATTTATTGTTGCTGCTGTATTTTCTAAATCGGACTTTAAATCGCTTCCTATTTTCATTATGGTGCTGATTATAAAAAAGGAAATCATCTGTATCAAAATAGGTGGTCTCATATGTAAACACTAATTTTTTATTAATCTCTAATATTCTGTAAAATGGTTTTATTTTTTCCAAAATCAAAGGTAAATGAATCTGATTGAATACAAATTTTGTGTCCTGACGGTCAAGGAGTTTAACTTTATCTAATTCATCCAAGGAGACTTTCTGGAAGTCATTTAGTAAATATTGGAATGAAAAATTTTCGTTTTTATTTATTACAAACAAATTAGTATTTAGTTTTTTCAAATCCTTCTTAATTCGATAAATAGTTTTTAACTGCACTATTACGTTGTGATGCGTGAGACTGCAAACCAGCTAATGCTGCTTGAAAATCTCCGCTCGAATTTAATAATGTAAACCCACTTTTTTCTTTAACAATTGATGAATTAAAAGGATTTCTATTTATAGTTAAAATATTCTTATTTATTTCTTGCGAACTCTAACTGATCCATGAACTGATACAAATTGTTTTCCCATTTTTGCACGGACAAAGCATCTGAATGTTCCTCGTCAGCTTCTTGGGTAGCTGCTCTTATTTGCTCTGACCATGCAACGATTAAGCCGTTTACAGTACTGGCAGAAAAAGGATCATTGATAAATTTTGTTTTTAAATCTTTGTATTCCTGTTCATATGATGCCCAACCTCCAATCAGTTTATCACAGGCTGCGGACCATTGATAAATAAAAAAAGAACCATAAGGAAAAGGCTGGCAATTATTACTGGTTTCTCCCCAATCATCTGCTATGGGTGTCACTGGATTGGCGTTGCTTAATATATTTTCAAATGCGTTATCTAAGTCCCAGGGTATTAGATTTATTTTTTGATTGTTGGGCTCTTCATACCAATAATAATTATGATTACCACATCCACCAACTTCGCAATACCAATGAAAAGGCCCGTCATCATTTCGAATCGCCCGATCAACCACTGCAAATGAAACAATTTTATTGATATCCATATACTCTGAAATAACATTTTGAAGTTCAGCATCTGCAGCCATTGACAATTTTTCAGCAAAATTACTCATGAGGGCCACGGATGGATTATCGTCCTCATTTGTTTTTAAAGCAACAATAAATGATTGTTCATTTGTAGGTGTGCCATCGTTGGTTAAAGGCCATACCTCTTTATATACATTTCCATTCTGATCATCAAAATGATAATCGGTAAAGGAGCCATCTATTTGTTCAGTAAGTGCATATAAACCTGAATAGTCATCATTAATCATCAACCGTGCATGGACGGAGCGAGGTGCCTCCACCCCCATTGCCCTAAATAACCAATATCCTATGCGTTCATGCATCTGAGATGGGTCAAGGTTTTGGGAATGAAATTGCAGTTTTTTCAGGCTATAAAATCTCTCTTCCCTGCCATTCCAATTGATTTTGACCTTCATTGATAGTTTAGTACAGATTTTTTTGCCAGAAGGCTCAAAAATATTAGGCCCATCTACACACCCAACAAATGCCCCAATACTGCCTTTATACCTGATACCAACAGGACTAATTGTGTCCCCTTTAAAAATGAGCATTCCCTCAACATATTGTTCTGCAACGGGATCGCTATCAATTTTTTCCAGATCTTCTTTAGGTATTTTTAACTCAAATGTATGCAATACATTCTGATCAAAAATAAACTCGGATCCTAAATTAAGGTACTGTTCGTCTCCCTTTGGGTTTATAGTAGGAACAATAAAATTGAGGTCCGCATCAGTATCCTCATTATCAGAACAAGACAGCAAGGCTATTAATAATAAAAAATTGAATCGCTTAATAATAAATCGCTTTTTTTTGAGTTCATCTAGATAATTACTCATTTTGTTCAATCATTCTCTCCTAATTGGAAGATTTGATCTACAGATTTTTCAAATACTTTGGATAGTTTCAATGATAAAACGGTAGACGGAACATATTTCCCAGATTCAATCGCATTGATACTTTGTCGGCTTACCCCTACAAGTTTTGCTAATTGTTCCTGAGTAAGGTTTTTTATAGCACGTTCTACTTTTAAACTATTGTTCAAAACTCAAATCCCATCTTGATTGCCAAACTTTATAATGGAAATGAAATTTTTTATAGTGAGAATGAATATTATCCAACCAAGACACTTAAAGCGATTAGGTATTAGTATGTTTGTAGTCATTATAAATATTCTTCTTTTAAATCCTAGTTTTAATGTAAAGTATACTTTACTATATATCAAGTATATTTTACCTTTTTTAATAAAATTAGCAGATTTTTTCTGTAACTGCTTGGTGTACAATTTATTGTTGATTTGTTTTTATGCATACTGCATTAGGCCAAACATATAGTTTTTTATACGATTATTGTTTCACTAATTTTTGATATGCTCTATTCCAATAGAAACTTCAAAGCCAACCCCAGTCAGAATTCAGCCATTACCCATCCACCGGCACCATTGATGATTTTGGCTGGCGCGGGAACGGGAAAAACATCTACCTTATTGCATCGCATCCGTTATCTGGTTAATTCAAAAATAGTTAATTCAAAACATGTTCTTTTACTTACCTTTACAGAAAAAGCCACTGCAGAAGCCAAACATACTATTCATCATATTCTTGGAAATGAGGCTGAATCAATTTTTGTGGGCACATTCCACAGTTTTTGCCACTCCATCATGCGGCGGTATGGTCCTGAAAACCGTATGGATGATGTGCTATGGCAGGAAAGCGATATTCTCTACTATCTCATCCATCACTTTGATGAAATGGATTTTATACAGTCGCGTGTTTTCTCCGATAATCCCGTTAAAGCCATTCGGGACTCATTCATTCCTTTTTTCAACAGGGTTAGTGATGAACTGCTTTCACCCGCTGACCTGGAAAATAAAATTCAGAATATGGAGGATACCCAGGATTGGGTTGAAGAAAATTTTCCCGGTATCCACCCAGAGAGTACACGGTTCGATGATGTAAGTTACCAGTTAAATGATTTAGTGAAAGCACATGCGTTTTTCCAAAAAGGTAAGGCCAAAGATAATGCCCTGGATTTTGGCGATATGATTTTCGGGTGTTACGAAGTTCTAAAAAATAACCCCTCCGTTCTTACTCAAGTTAGAAATGAATTCCGGCATATTTTTATCGATGAATATCAGGATAACAATTACGCTCTGAATAAAGTTGTGAATCTCATTGCAGAAAATAATCCCAGCATTACAGTAGTTGGGGACGAGGATCAATGCATCTATTCTTTTCGCGGTGCGAATTACTACAATATTTCAGATTTCCGAAATCGGTATAAATCCCATCCAAATTATGCAGAAATTCCCCTGGTGGAAAACCGAAGGTCAACTCAGAAAATTCTTGACCTTGCCAATGCTACGATCAACCAAAATCCAGATCGTACACCCAAAAATCTAAAATGCCTCCCCGATGCTAAGACAGGACCAAAACCACAATGGATTCAGATGAATAAAAAGGAAACATTAGAAGCTTTGCCTGATTTAGTCCATTCTTTAATCAACAATGGAAAAGCACTTTATGGTGATATCGCCGTCATTTGCCGTGGGTGGGCAAATGTTAGAGATATGGCCGATGCCTTACAAAAATCCGCCATTCCTGTTGATATACATATAGAGAAATTTTTTGATGTGCCCATCGTAAAAAATGTCCTTGCCTGGGGACACTTACTATCTAAAGATGATCATGCCCAAATTGCATTATACCGGATACTGAGAGAACATTTGGGCGAAACATGGGCAAATTCATTTTTTCAATCCATGGAAAAAACCACTATTGAAGAAAAGCTCGACCAACTGAAGTCACAAGCTAAAGAATCAAAAGAGATCACTTTCGTTATGCAATCATTCGAAACACTTCAGAAATCATTAGGAAAAAAGTTAAAGGCAGACGAAATGGTTTGGGAAATATTGACTGTTTTGAAAAAATCTCATTTAGTGACTTCAATGCGGATGGCGTATAGATATTCCCAAAGGCTTAACCTTGCTAATTCAGGTGAAATTTTAAATCTTGCTGAACAATTTGTCAACAAAGACCCCAATGCATCCTTCAGGAATTGGCTCGATTTTATGGAAGTCATGGCTTTGGCTTCGAACCAGAACGCTGCTCAGCCGGAACTCGAAAAGGAGAATCTCGCTGTGCAAGTAATGACCATCCACCAGAGCAAAGGACTCCAGTTCCCCGTTGTGATAATGCCTTTTCTCTACAGTGGAAGTTTTCCCTCAAGTCTGAAGAAACATCCAACCATTAACCGATTACCGACCTCCTGGATGGCTTGGAAGCAGAATGCAGATACCCCATTTC